>SKEB01000021.1_pt1 | contig 224175 bp, 204 predicted proteins | sample 4826561 | NCBI WGS metagenome assembly SKEB01 (sample SAMN11008820, study PRJNA524170) | human gut metagenome | biome: Human fecal sample; material: Feces; isolation source: fecal sample from pouch patient p17 | host: Homo sapiens | place: Israel: Tel-Aviv | collected 2016-03-29 | reverse complement strand
GTGTGTTCCGGAGCATCTTTTTTTCTTTCTGGTAATAGCTGATCTTATCTGCAAGCATCTGGTTATAGATAAAGCGGCTGCAGCCGATTGTTTGCTCTATCTGAACTCTCTGCTCTTTATTTGGATAGATCCTTATTTTTACGGCGCGGTTCATTCTTCTCACCCTGGCTTTCTATATACTGCCGTATCGTTTCAATCGTTGCTCCGCCTGCACTGAGCAGACAGAAGATCTGACTCCAGAATGCATCTTTCATGGTCTAACTCCATTATATTTATCATCCTTTTTCTTATATCGACGGATATGTATTTATGAACTAATTGTTCTTTTTCAGTATACTACATCAGGGAAAGGAGAACAAGTGTTTCTTTTATACTATAGAGATTTTTTTAAGCAGATATGCTCAGATGTGCAATTCATCTCACCATCTGAAGAGGTGGGAGAATTCTTGCTACATTTGTTAAAAATTTTTCAGTGCAGCCCGAAGAATTGCTTCTACATCATCTGCCGGCACATCTTCCGGTACCTTTCGTACTGCACGAAGGGCATCTGCAGAACTGTATCCTAATGCGACAAGCGCCTCCACCGCTTCCTGACGACTATCCCTCAGATCAGATGCTCCCTCAGCTGCTTCTTCCTGCTGATGCGCCAGTTTCATCTCAAAAGCATCTTCCAACTTCAGCTTGTCTTTCAGCTCCAGGATCATTTTCTGGGCTGTCTTTTTCCCGATTCCAGGGGCCTTGGAGATTGTTTTTACATCATCGGAAAGCACTGCAAAACGAAGCTCGTCTGCACTGATCCCGGAAAGGATACCTAGAGCGCCTTTAGGTCCGACTCCGTTGACACCGATCAGAAGCTTGAATATGCCAAGATCATCCTTCGAAAAAAAACCATATAGCTGTAGAATATCCTCCCGCACATAGAGAAAGGTATGGATCTTCTTTTCATCGCCTATCCGTGCTTTCCCAAGATCCTGTCCTGTCATATAAATCTCATAACCAATTCCGCCATTTTCCACAACCAGACAATTTTCACCGATATCTGCTACGGTACCTTTTACAAAAGAAATCAAATCTCAAGGCTCCTTCCCTGAAACAGCTGAACATCTGTTTCCCATATGAACGCAATAGTAACATAATTTTCAAAAAAAATCAACCCGGAATACAATCTCCGGGTTGATCCTGTATACAAGCCTGTGATTCCTCTCGCTGTTTTCTATCACTGATTAAGGAAATCCTGATCCTCAAAATAATTGATCCGCATAGAAGAACGGACATCATGAAGCGTTGCGGCAGCTTTTTCTCTGGCAACCTCTGTACCGGCTTTCAGGATATCGAACACATCTTCGGTTCGCTGCTCCCACATTTTCCTTCTTTCACGGATCGGTCCAAGCTCTGCCTGCATAACATTATTCAGGAACTTCTTGACTTTCACATCACCAAGGCCACCTCTCTGATAGTGAGCCTTAAGTTCATCCAGATTCTGATACTCTGGCAAAAATTCAGCAAAATGTTCCGGGCGGCTGAAGGCATCCAGATAGATAAATACCGGATTTCCCTCTACACGACCAGGATCCTGAACACGAAGATGGTTCGGATCTGTAAACATGGACATGATCTTTTTCTTCACAACATCTTCTTCATCAGACAGATAGATGCAGTTTCCGAGAGATTTACTCATCTTAGCCTTTCCGTCAATTCCCGGAAGACGTAAGCATGCTTTATTGGAAGAAAGAACAATTTCCGGATCTGTCAGTGTGTCACCGTAAACGGTATTGAATTTATGGACGATCTCCTTGCACTGCTCAAGCATCGGAAGCTGATCTTCACCTACCGGTACATGTGTTGCACGAAAGGCAGTGATATCAGCAGCCTGACTGATCGGATAGCAGAAAAAGCCTACCGGAATACTGGCTTCAAAATTACGCATCTTAATCTCGGATTTAACGGTAGGATTACGCTGTACTCGTGCTACCGTAACCAGATTCATATAATAAAAGGTAAGTTCTGTCAGCTCCGGAACCATGGACTGGATAAAAATATTGGATTTCTCCGGATCAAGCCCGCATGCCAGATAGTCCAGAGCAACCTGAAGAATGTTATGACGTACTTTCTCCGGATGCTCTGCATTATCTGTAAGTGCCTGGGCATCTGCGATCATAATATAAATCTCATCATATAAGCCGGAATTCTGCAGCTTCACACGCTCTGCCAGGGATCCAACATAATGACCTACATGAAGGCGCCCCGTCGGGCGGTCGCCAGTTAAAATAATCTTACTCATGAATTTCGTTCTCCTTGAAGTATACTGAATATTTATATCCTATTATAGCCCCTTGAAATTCACCGGTCAAATATTTTTAACCGGAAACTGCAATTTTTCATTGAAATATAACCAAAAGTTTGCATTTATTTTATTTATGCATTATCGGGCACAACATGCTTTATTCCAAAAAAAAGAACTGCCATATCAGTCGGAAAACTTCCGTGACAGGCAGTCCTTTTTTGTTTTACAGAATCACATGTCTTGGGCAAACTTCCTTACATTTACCGCAGCCTGTACACTTATCATAATCAATGTGTGCACAGAAATCGGTAACTGTGATCGCCTCGGACGGACAATTCTTTTCACATTTTTTACAGCCGATACAGCCAAGCTCGCAGGCAGCTGTAACTGCCTTACCTTTTGCGTGGGAGCTGCAGGCTACACGTGTCTGTTTGTCATATGGTACCAGCTCGATCAGGTGACGCGGACATTTGGCAACACATTTGCCACAGGCTTTACATGCTTCCTGATCTACGACCGCAATACCATTCACTATATGGATCGCATCAAACGGACATGCCTTTACACAGCTTCCGAAGCCCATACATCCGAATGTACAGTCTTTTGCACCGCTGCCTGGGATGAAAGCCATCATCTCACAGTCTTCCACACCTGTGTATTCATATTTCACAGTCGTCTTATCACAGGTTCCCGCACATTTTACAAAAGCAACCCGACGTGCGGTTTCTTTTACTTCCTGTCCCATGATTGCGCCGATCTTGGCTGCAACCGGAGCACCGCCAACCGGACACTGATCTACAGGAGCTTCTCCCTTTGCAATTGCGGCAGCGAGTCCGGAACATCCCGGATATCCACAACCACCACAGTTATTTCCTGGAAGAACGCCGAGAATGGCTTCTTCCTTTTCATCTACCTTAACGGTTAATTTCTTGTCTGCAAGTCCGAGAAAGATACCAATGAATAAACCAGTACCGCCGACAATGACTGCAGCCATAATAATTCCTGTTATACTCATGCTCTTCTTCCTCCTATACGATTCCGGAGAATCCAAAGAATGCAATAGCCATCAGTGCTGCCGTAAGCAGAACGATCGGCATACCCTGGAAGGATTCCGGAATATCGTTGTATTCCATTTTTTCACGGATTCCCGCAAGTAATACAATTGCGATCAGATAACCTACACCTGTGGCAAATCCGTTGACAACACTTTCAAGAATGCTGTATTCATATTTAACGTTGTTCAGTGCTACACCAAGAACTGCACAGTTTGTTGTGATCAGAGGAAGGTATACACCAAGTGCCTTGTAAAGGGATGGTACAAATTTCTTGAGAAACATTTCTACGATCTGTACCAGTGCCGCGATAACCAGGATAAATACGATCGTTTTCAGATACTCAAAATGGGTCGGTACCAGGATGAATTTATAAAGCAGTCCTGCAACAAAAGATGCAATAGTAATAACAAACACAACTGCACCACCCATGCCGGCTGCGGTTTCTGTTTTCTTGGAAACTCCAAGGAAAGAACAGATTCCCAGGAACTGACTCAATACAACGTTACTGCAAAGCGCAGAACCAATTGCGATCAACATCAAGCTTGCCATTTTCTATTCCCCCTTTTTATTCTTTGTCGGAAGGACATCCGCCGCAGGTCGCACAATTGGAGCCGCAACCGGACTGGATCTTGGAAACATCTTTGCCCTTCTTTGCCATGTTGATCTTTACTTTATTCTGGATTGCTGCAAGTCCGGCAAGAACCAGAAATGCTCCAGGTGCAAGGATAAAGATAGTGATCGGGGTATAGCCGGCAGCACCGGTAGCTGCATCAGCAACCGGAATGATCTGTGCTCCGAAAGCCTTTCCGGAACCAAGGATCTCTCTTACAAGACCAATGGCAACCAGGCCCACTGTAAAGCCAAGACCCATTCCAAGTCCGTCAAAGATAGACGGAAGGACAGGGTTTTTGGAAGCATAACTCTCTGCACGTCCCAGAATGATACAGTTAACAACGATCAGTGGAATGTAAATTCCAAGTGACTCATAAAGAGAAGGAGTAAAGCCTTCCATCAGAAACTGTACGATAGTTACAAAAGATGCTACAACTACGATAAAGGCCGGCATTCTGACGGAGTCTGGAATAACCTTACGCAGCATGGAGATGAGCATGTTTGACATAACCAGAACTACGGTTGTGGAAAGTCCCATACCAATACCATTGATCGCAGAAGTCGTTACCGCAAGGGTAGGACACATACCAAGCATCAGGACGAAAATCGGATTTTCGGTTATAATGCCGTTTTTTAATCTTTCACCACAATTATTCATATTCAACTACCCTCCTAAAATGCGTTTTTGCAATAGCCGATAGCTGTATTGACTGCACCGGTAAAAGCTCTGGATGTGATGGTCGCACCACTGATAGCATCAATAGGCTCACCTTCGCCGCCGTCCTTGGATACATAGAATTTATCGGTATTCTTTTCAACATACTGTTCCTGGAACTTCGCTTCTGTAGCACGCATTCCAAGTCCGGCAGTCTCACTGATGGAAAGAATGGAAACGCCGCTGACGGTACCGTCTTTTGTTACACCAACTGTGATCTGGATATCACCGCCGTAACCTTCTTTATCGGTTACAGTTACCACATAGCCTTCATCTGCTGCTTCACAGACTTCATCTACGGTTGCTTTGATTCCAAGATCTGCAGCTGTTTTATCTGCTGCTTCCTTGTCTACATCTACAGCTTTAAAATCTTCCAGGCTTACATCACTGAATACAGTCTGCCATGCTTCTTTTTTTGCCTGTTCCTCGGTTCTTGCAATGGGTTCTTTGGTAACTTCGTAAACCAGTCCAAGGCCAAGGCCGGCAACTACTGTAATGATCGTAAGGATCAATGTATTTCTGATAATCTTACCCATTATTTCTTGCCTCCTTTTCCAAAAGCAACCGGTTTTGTTACTTTTTCAATAAGCGGAACCAGAAGATTGCAGAAAATGATCGCATAGGAAACGCCCTCTGCGGAACCACCAAAGAGACGGAATACCGCTGTCACGATACCGAGGCAGCAGCCATATACCAGCTGACCTTTCGGAGTGATCGGAGTCGTCACATAATCGGTTGCCATAAACCAGGCTCCAAGCATCAGACCTCCTCCAAAGATATGGCTGAAAAGATAGTTTACATCAAAGCCTTTGCCTGTTCCCAGCATATAGAAAATGACAAATATTGCAAAACTTCCAATATATGTAAGAGGTACCTTCAGATCGATGATCTTAAATGCAAGAAGGATCACTGCACCGATGAGGATCGCCAGGGCAGAAGTCTCACCGATGGTACCCTGGATATTACCAAGGAAGAGATTCTTTACAGGAATAGAAGTCCCCTCAATGAATCCCTGGCTTTTAAGCGCTGCCAGAGGTGTTGCCTGTGTAACCGCATCTACAACAGCATGGGAGCTTTTGGAAACTGCAAAGTTAGTCATTTTTCCGGCAAAAGAGATCATAAGGAAACATCTTCCTGCAAGAGCCGGGTTCATAAAGTTCTGTCCAAGTCCACCGAACAGCTGTTTTACAACAATGATCGCAAAAGCACTGCCAAGGATCGGCATCCAGATCGGGATCTGGGGCGGCATGTTCAGTGCAAGCAGAAGTCCTGTTACAACTGCACTGAAATCAGTAGTTGTATTCTTTTTATGCATCAGTCGGTCATACAGCCATTCAAAAAACACACTGGATGCAACCGTCGCCAGCACTACAAGGAGTGCATGCACTCCAAAGTTCCAGATACCGAAAAGTGTTGTCGGCAGAAGTGCGATCACTACCAGCTGCATAATACGGCTGGTGGTCATTTTATCCCTGATATGGGGATTAGATGATACGTTATACATTTGTTCCATTGTTATTCCTCCCCCTATTTCTTTTTCTTGCGCTCTGCAAGAACCATTTTTCTCATAGATTTAATACTCTGAGTCAGAGGTCGTTTGGCCGGACAGATGTAACTGCAGCAGCCGCACTCGCAGCATTCCATACCATCCATTTTTTCGAAGCCTGCCATATCGCCGTGTTCTGCAAGAGTTGCAAGGCGGGCCGGAACCACATGGCCCGGACAGACGCTTACACAACGTCCGCAATTGATACATGCAGTCTGGATCTGCTTCGCCTCGGAAACTGCGTCACGCTCCAGGAAAAGCAGGGAAGAAGTTGTCTTCGTACATGGAATATGAAGATCATACAGCGCAAATCCCATCATCGGTCCGCCGGAGATTGCTTTTGCGATCTTTTCCTTCAGTCCGCCTGCAGCATCTACCAGTTCAGACAGATCTGTTCCTGTAAGAACGGAAAAGTTCTTCGGTGTACGGATACCATCTCCGGTAACCGTTACATTACGGCTGATAACCGGCTGTCCAAGGATCACTGCCTTATAAACAGAAGTGACGGTCTCTACGTTATCAACCACGCATCCTACATCTGCCGGAAGCATGGTGGAATTGATCTCTCTGCCTGTTACCGCATAGATCAGTGTACGCTCACCACCCTGAGGGTATTTGGTCTTAAGCTCTTTTACTTCCATACGCTCTTTGCCTTTGATGGCTTCTTTCATCCTGGCAATACAATCCGGTTTGTTGTCCTCGATACAGATACATCCCACTGCCTTCGGGAAAGCTTTCAGGATTACTTCCAGACCACCAACAATGCTTTCCGGTTCTTCCATCATCCTTCGGTAGTCACTGGTAATATAAGGCTCACATTCCGCACCGTTGACCAGGATATGATCGATCTTGTCAGGTTCCTTTGGTGAAAGCTTTACATGTGTCGGGAAACCTGCACCACCCTGACCAACAACTCCGCCTTCCTGAATCCTTTTCAAGATATCCTCCTTGGAAAGATCCGAAAGCTTTGCAGGTGCATATTCCACAGATTCGTACAGACCGTCATTCTCAATGATGATTGCATCACCCATGGCGCCTACTGCGGTCAGACGTTTCTCGATTCCCTTTACGGTTCCTGATACAGACGAGTGTATCGGTGCGGAAACAAATCCTCCTGCTTCTGCGATTTTCTGTCCTGCAAGCACATGATCACCTTTTTTTACGATCGGCTTGGCCGGAGCTCCGATGTGCTGAGAAACAAGAATTGCCAGATCTCCCTTCGGCAGATACTTCTCGACAGGACAGTTTTTTGACAAATCTTTGCCGTCATAAGGATGGATACCACCCCTGAAGGTTAAAAATGCCATAGATCTCATCTCCTCCTTTATTTTTGCAAGTACATGTACATGGTATTTCTGCGTTGCGCATATACTCTTTTTTAAAGTTGATTCTGTATTTCTGATTTTCCTTTTCTTATTTCATCCAAGACAAACAAGATCTATTTCGCTCCCATAAATCATTTCGCGAAACATTACCAGCGAACAGTAACAAAATAGCTTCTGCTTTGAGCAGGATATGTATGAAAGATTGAATCCAGACACGATCCTGTGATATACTTCGGTAGAAGATATTCACCAGCTCATAAAAAGCTGTAAATGAATAACCAATTTATGAAGCGATAATAGTCATTTTTTCACTGTCAATCCCTACATAAATCCAGTACCATTTCCTGTTTTTTATCATCAACTCTACTAATAACTATAACTCATTTCACATTAAATTGCACTATTGAAAAGCAATTTTTTTGTGTATAATCAGATACAATCCATAAAGGAGAAAATTAACATGATCGTTAAAAAAATGCCGATTTTACAAGGGTTTCCAGACTTTAAGACTGTTAAAAAATTGACTAAAAATCATGGATTTTCAGAGCGTTTTGTACCGCTTTTCTATGATATTGAAACTACAGGACTATCACGAAATTCCACTTTTCTGTATCTGATCGGTGCTGTAGCCTACGAAGAAAACAACTGGCAGATGTACCAGTGGATGATTGAAAACGAAGAGGAAGAACCTGAACTTCTGAAAACATTTTCTGAATTCCTTCAGAATTTTTCATGTACGATCCAATATAACGGTGACAGCTTTGACCAGCCTTATCTGGATGCACGATATCAGGTCCACGGACTCTCTTCCCCTTTTGCAAAGCTGCCTTCTTTGGACCTTTACCGGGAACTAAAGCCGCTCAAGGGACTTCTGAAGCTTTCACGGATGAATCAGCCTTCTATGGAATCATTTCTCGGTATCACTGAACGGAACTACTGTGATGGGGGTGCCTGCATCCGTCTCTACAAACAATTCGCTTCCGGAAAGAAACCGGAAGCGGCAGAGATCGTTATGGGGCATAACCGGGAAGATCTTCTGGGACTTGGAAAAATTTTCTCAATGCTGTCCTATCTTGCTCTTTTCAATGAAGATTACGAAGCACTAAATTGTGAAATTCAAGACGATCAATTGGCCTTTACCATTAAAACTAATTACGATCTGCCTGTTGAATTTTCAAATCATAGTGAAGAATTCTACATAATCGGACAGAATAACCGTGTCCGTCTTCTTGTAAAGTCTCAAAATGGACGTTTAAAGCAATACTACTCCAATTATAAGGATTACGATTACATCCCTTCCGAAGACACTGCAATACCAAAAACCTTAAGTGCCTGCATGGATAAAAAGCTCCGAAGACCTGCCAAAAGGGAAACCTGTTACACCTGGTTCCCTGTAACAGAAGCTTTTCTGCATGATCCTTTAAAACAGAAAACCTATCTGAAGCACTGCCTGTCATATTATCTTTCTGTTCTTAAATAATATCTCTGTTACGCAATTCCAATCAAAAAAAGGCCGTCACAATAAATGTGACGGCCTCTGAAATTCAAAATATTCAACTGCTGTACAGCTTCTGAGAAATTACTCCTCTGTCTGCTCTGCAGAATTATCCTCGAGTGCTTTCATGCTGAGGCTGATCTTTCTGTCTTCGCCATTGAAATCAACAACCTTAGCCTCGATCTCCTGACCGATGGAAAGTACATCAGATGGTTTCGCAACGTGCTCTCTGGAGATCTGAGATACATGAAGAAGAGCATCTACTCCAGGTGCAAGCTCAACAAATGCACCGAAATCTGTCATACGTGCAACTTTGCCCTTTACTACGTTTCCTACTGCGAAGTCCTCAGCAGCTGTAAGCCATGGGTTCTCCTCCGGGAATTTAAGGGAAAGTGCGATCTTGTCTCCGTTGATATCTTTGATAAGAACTGTAACTTTATCACCTACGTTGAATACTTTCTTCGGGTTCTCTACTCTGCCCCAGGACATCTCAGAGATGTGAAGAAGTCCGTCTGCTCCGCCGAGGTCGATGAATGCACCGAAATCTGTAACATTTTTAACAACACCCTCAACTTTATCGCCTACGTTGATCTTAGCAAGAAGCTCTTTCTGTTTCTCAGCTTTCTCAGCAAGAAGAAGCTGTTTGCGGTTACCGATGATACGGCGTCTTCTTGGGTTGAACTCTGTGATAACGAACTCGATCTCCTGATCTGCATATTTGGAAAGATCTTTCTCATATGTGTCAGATACAAGGCTTGCAGGAATGAATACTCTTGCTTCCTCAACATTGACACAAAGACCACCGTCAAGTACCTGTGTTACAGGAGCCTTCAGAACCTCCTGGTTCTCGAATGCCTCCTCAAGACGTTTGTTGCCTTTCTCTGCAGCAAGACGTTTGTAGGTAAGTGTAACCTGTCCCTCTCCGTCGTTTACTTTGAGAACCTTTGCTTCCATGGTATCGCCAGGTTTAACAACGTCTGTAAGCACAACGCTTGAATCGTTTGTGTACTCGTTCTTTGTGATGATACCGTCTGCTTTATAGCCGATATTCAGGATGATCTCATCATCTTTAACATCGATGACGGTACCCTGTACGATCTCTCCATTTCTGATTGTTTTTACGGAATCTTCCAGCATCTGTTCAAAACTTAACTCTGACATGTTCTTGAACCTCCTCAATAATTTTCTTTGGGGTGGAAGCCCCTGCTGTAATACCTACACAACTACTGCATTGGAACATTTCAGAATCCAAGTCTACAGGTGTTTGTATATAGTAAGTATTTCCACATTCCTTTTTACATATTTCAAACAGCTTTTGAGTATTGGAGCTATGTCGGCCACCTACGACCAGCATAGTGTCTACCTCTCCGGCTATCGCTTTAGCTTCTTTCTGCCGTTCTTCGGTAGCATTACAAATAGTGTTTAAAATATTTAAAATATTTAAAACATTATTATCATAACTCTTTTTGCGGAGAATTTCAACTAATTCTTGAAATTTGTTGTAATTAAATGTCGTCTGGGACACTACACATACTTCTTTTTCCGGAGAAATATTGAATTTTTCAGCATCCTCAGCATTTCTGATCACTGTATATGGTCCCTGACACCATCCGCAGATCCCCTGTACTTCCGGATGGTCCGGATCACCGATGATCACAATATGGGCACCTCTGGAGCTTTCTCTCTCAACGATCTTGTGGATCTTCAGCACAAAAGGACAGGTAACATCTACATATCCGAGACCATATTTTTTGATCGTGTTATAAACCCTGCGGCCTACTCCATGGGAACGGATCACAACAGTGCCGCCCTTCAGGCTGCCAAGATCCTTCTCACAGATCACAGCCACACCTTTTTTTTCGAGATCTGAGACAACCTCCTCATTATGGATGATCGGGCCCAGTGTATAAATCGGTGCTGCATCGGAACCGATCAGCTCATAAACACGGTCAACTGCTCTTTGTACGCCGAAACAGAAGCCGGCAGTTTCTGCAACTTTTACATTCATCCATTCACCCTTTTTCTGTATACGGAAAGGATACTCTCAACCACTTCGTCAATTCCCATCTCAGATGAATCAACAAGAACAGCATCCTCTGCTTTTTTAAGCGGAGAAACCGCGCGGTTCATATCTCTCTCATCTCTGTCAACGATATCTTTCAGAATCTCATCCATATCGCAGGCTTCCCCCTTCTCTGTAAGCTCCAGGTATCGTCTGCTGGCACGGGTCTTTGCACTTGCAGTCAGAAAGATCTTCACTTCCGCATTGGGAAGAATGGTGGTTCCGATATCTCTTCCGTCCATAACTACATTATTCTCGGCTGCAAGATTGCGCTGCAGCTTCAGAAGATGTGCACGCACCTCCGGATTTGCAGAGCTTACAGATGCCATATTTCCTACCTCTTCCTTACGGAGGAACGCAGTTACATTCTTTCCGTTAAGGATCACCTGCTGCTCACCGTTCTCATAACGGATAGAGATATCCGCATCGTGACAGGCTTCAGAGATTTTTTCGTCACCGCTGATCCCTTTTTCCAGAAGATAAAGTGCCATGGCACGATACATTGCCCCTGTATCTACATAAATAAAGGACAGCTCCTTTGCCACTTTTTTTGCAATTGTGCTTTTTCCTGCACCTGCCGGTCCGTCAATTGCAATATTAATACCCATAATCGTTGCTCCTTCCTCTTTTCTGTTATTCTATCGCCTGAGCTGCCGCATACGCTGTAGACCATGCGATCTGAAGATTATAGCCACCGGTCACTGCATCCAGATCCAGTACTTCACCTGTAAAATACAGATTTTTTATTTTTTTGGATTCCATTGTGGATGGCTGTATCTCTTTTACTGACACACCGCCTCTTGTGATGATCGCTTCCTTAAACTCTCCCATTCCCGTGATCGTAAACGGAAAAGCCTTGATCAGACGGCCAAAAGCCTGACGCTCTTCCCTGGAGATCTCATGTACCGGTTTTTCCCCGGGGATACCGCCAATTTCGATCATGATCGGAGTCAGAGAAGACGGAAAAAGAACACCGATCACATTTTTAAACTGCTTGTTATGATTTGCATCAAATTCACGCAGGATCCGGGCGTCAAGCTGTTCTGCATCAAGCGCCGGCTTCAGATCCAGGAAAGCCTCCAAAGGCTCCTTTTCCAGCTTTTTGCCGATCTGGGCACTGGCGGAAAGGATCAGCGGTCCTGTCACTCCGAAATGAGTAAACATCATCTCGCCGAAATCTTTATAGAGAACTTTTTTGCCGGATTTTACTGTAAGCTCCACATTCCGAAGGGAAAGGCCCTGAAGTTTGGAGACATAATCTTCTTTTGCCACCAGTGGTACCAGTGATGGTGACTGGGAAACAACTTTATGTCCCGTCTCAGCAGCAAAACGATATCCGTCTCCTGTGGAACCTGTGGACGGGTAGGAAAGCCCTCCTGTGGCAACTACCACAGTATCCGCTTCAAAAAAGGTACCATCCGAAAGTAATACACCGGTAACTTTTTCATCCTGTGTACAAACTTCCTTTACCTCTGTATGAAGATGGATCTGCGCTCCGGCTTTTTTCAGTTCCCGCTCAAGCGCACGGATAATATCTGATGAATGATCCGATACCGGAAAAACCCGGTTTCCACGCTCTGTTTTCAGCGGCACTCCTGCCTCCTCAAAAAATTCCATCACATCTCTGCTTCCATAGGTGTAGAAAGCACTGTAAAGAAATTTGCGGTTTGACATCACTGCCGGAAAAAGTTCTTCGGTATCGGAATCATTGGTGACGTTGCATCGTCCCTTTCCGGTGATGAAAAGCTTTTTTCCTAGTTTCTCATTTTTTTCCAGTATGTGAACCTGGTGTCCTCTGCGCGCAGCATATACACCGCAGAGCATTCCGGCGGCACCGCCGCCTATGATCGCAACTTTGGACATTACCTGTTATCCTGCCTTTTTTATCTTTTTTATGCACAAAGGAGCCTGCATACAGCAAGCTCCTTTTCCTGTTTTGAAATGCATCTGCATTTCTATGTGTGCTTTATACCGGGTATGCGCCGTTCTTGGTATCTGCTACAGTCTCATCAACTTTTGTCTTCTGAGCCTGGCGATATTTAAAGAAGTCCATGGCAACCTGCGGGAACAGTGCATATGTGAGAACATCCTCATCCTGCTCCTTGTACTGTGCCATCTCGCTCTCAAGCTTATCAAGCTCATCCTCCAGAAGATCTGCCGGACGGCATGTGATCGGTTCAATATCTCCGATACATTTTTTCTGTACTTCCGGATTGAACGGTCTGGCTGTTGCGCCATACTTACCACTTAACACGTCTTTTGTCTCTTTTGTGACAACCTTGTAACGCTCGCCCATGATCACGTTAAATACAGCCTGTGTACCAACGATCTGGGAGGACGGTGTAACAAGCGGTGGCTCACCAAGGTCTTTACGTACACGCGGAACTTCCTCAAGTACTTCGTAGAATTTATCCTCGGCATGCTGCTCTTTCAGCTGTGATGTCAGGTTGGAAAGCATTCCGCCTGGTACCTGATACAGAAGAGTCTTGATGTTTACACCAAGGTTCTTCGGATTGAGAAGACCTGTATCAAGAGCCTCATCACGCATCGGACGGAAGTAGTCAGCGATCTCAGCGAGAAGCTGCTGATCAAATCCTGTATCATATGGTGTTCCCTTGAAGGTCTCAACCATAACCTCTGTTGCAGGCTGGGATGTTCCAAGAGCAAACGGAGACATTGCTGTGTCGATGATGTCAACACCTGCCTCTACTGCCTTCATATATGTCATGGAAGCAACACCGGATGTATAGTGAGAATGAAGATCGATCGGGATCTTAACAGTCTCTTTGAGCGCCTGAACAAGCTCTGTAGCTTTGTACGGAACAAGAAGTCCTGCCATATCTTTGATACAGATGGAATCTGCACCCATATCTTCGATACGTTTTGCAAGATCTGTCCAGTAATCAAGTGTGTAAGCATCACCAAGTGTGTAAGCCATTGCAACCTGTGCATGTGCTTTCTCCTTGTTTGCTGCTTTTACAGCTGTCTGAAGGTTACGAAGGTCATTCATACAGTCAAAGATACGGATGATATCGATACCGTTAGCTGCGGATTTCTGTACAAAATACTCTACTACATCATCTGCATATGGACGATATCCAAGGATGTTCTGTCCACGGAACAGCATCTGAAGCTTTGTGTTTTTAAAACCGTCACGAAGTTTACGAAGTCTTTCCCACGGATCCTCTTTCAGGAAACGTAAGGAAGCATCGAAAGTAGCACCGCCCCAGCACTCTACTGCATAGTAGCCGACTTTGTCAAGCTTCTCAATGATCGGAAGCATCTGCTCTGTGCTCATACGTGTAGCGATCAGGGACTGATGAGCGTCACGCAGGATCGTTTCCACAACTTTCACAGGTTTTTTCTCTATTTCTGCCATAATTATTCTCCTTACAAATTTTTATAAGACAATGGGTTAGACACCAAAGATCGCCATGAATGTACCGGCAGCAACCGCTGTACCGATAACACCAGCAACGTTCGGTCCCATCGCATGCATCAGCAGGAAGTTTGTAGGATCTGCCTCAGCACCAACCTTCTGGGATACACGGGCTGCCATAGGAACGGCAGAAACACCGGCTGATCCGATCAGAGGATTGATCTTTCCGTGAGTAACCTTGCAGAGAAGCTTACCAAGCATAACACCACCAAAAGTACCGCAGGCAAAGGCAACAAGACCAAGAACTACGATCTTCAGTGTATCTACGTTCAGGAACGCCTCAGCACTTGTGGAAGCACCTACAGATGTTCCGAGAAGGATTACTACGATGTACATAAGAGCGTTGGAAGCTGTTTCAGAAAGCTGTTTAACAACTCCGGACTCACGGAACAGGTTTCCGAGCATCAGCATACCAACAAGGGGAGCTGTTGTCGGAAGGATCAGGCAAACAACGATTGTGATAACGATCGGGAAAAGGATCTTCTCAAGTTTTGTAACAGGACGGAGCTGCGCCATTTTGATCTTACGCTCTTTCTCTGTTGTGAAAGCCTTCATGATCGGAGGCTGGATGATCGGTACCAGGGACATATAGGAATATGCTGCCACTGCGATCGGTCCCATAAGAGAAGACTGTCCAAGCTTACCTGCAAGGAAAATGGAAGTCGGGCCGTCAGCACCACCAATGATAGAGATCGCTGCTGCTGCTTTACCATTAAATCCAAGGAAAATTGCAAGGAAGTATGCAAGGTAAATACCAAGCTGTGCAGCTGCTCCCATCAGGAAGCTGATCGGGTTTGCGATCAACGGACCGAAGTCTGTCATCGCACCGACACCCAGGAAGATCAGTGAAGGAAGAATACTCCACTCATCCATTAAGTAAAAATAATGAAGAAGTCCGCCAACGCCATTGGATGAATCCTCAATGCTCAGCATAATGTCCGGATAAATATTTACCAGAAGCATACCAAAAGCGATCGGAACCAACAGCAGCGGCTCAAAACCATGTTTAATGGCAAGATATAAGAACACACATGCCACTGCGATCATCAGGTAGTTTCCCCAGGTAAGGTTGAAAAATGCTGTCTGATGGATCAGGTTTGACAGGGTATTTGTTACATAAGACATTTGTCTACCTCCTGTTTAGTTCATTGTTGCAAGAGTATCTCCATTTTCAACGGCAGCACCCTCTGCAACATCGATGCTGGCGATTGTTCCGTCCTGAGGAGCAACAACCGGGATCTCCATCTTCATGGACTCAACGATCACTACGCTGTCACCGGCTTTTACGCTCTGTCCAACAGATGCAACGATTTTTACAACTTTTCCAGGAACCGCTGCGGAAACCTTAACAGAACCTGCGCCTGCTGCCGGAGCTGCTGCCTTTGGTGCTGCCGGAGCTGCCTTAGGAGCCGGAGCTGCGGCTTTTGGTGCTGCTGCAACTGGAGCTGCTGCGTTTCCGTTCTCTTCTACAGTAACTTCATATGCTGTTCCGTTAACAGTAATTGTATAACTCTTCATTTTAAAATCCTCCTAAATAATGATTATCTTTTTCTGCGGTTGACTTTGCGGATGGAACGTACTACGAATCCGTCTGTGCTTGTTTTGCCTTCAGAAGCAGCGATCGCTGCGGCGATCACGGCAATAAGCTCACCATCATCTGTCACATCCTCAACAGCAGGCTCAGCAACTGGTGCTGCAACCGGAGCCGGTGCTGCGGCTGCCGGAGCCGGTGTACTCTCTTTTTTCTTTCCTTCCACAAGTCCGGGAATATATTTGAAAAGAGAGATCACGAAGATCAGGAATGCCAAGATCACAAATACAGTTCCGAGACCCATCACTGTATTCAGCGCTGCCTTCTCCATGTTCTGTGCCAGTGTATAATTCACATCAACTGTAAGAGATGTCGGGGTTCCTGATTTATCAAATACATAAGTGAAATTCGCTTTGTTTTTCTCGAAGGATACCGGAACAACAACGGTATACTGATCATCGGAATACTCCACTGTGATATCTTTCTCCTCGATATCACCTTTTTTCTCACCAAGCTCTTCTCTGGAGCCATCCCATGCACTTGCAGCACTCTGTGTGAAAGCATCCTCTGATTCCAGATATCCCTGGATATCATCCTCGGACATTGCGATGATCGCATCCGTCAGGCCCTTGGTTGTTGTGACAAGCTGACTCTTTACAGAATCATCAATCTCATCAGCAGCCCATGCAGTAGCTGTGCATCCGATCAGAAGTGCGGCCACGCAAAGAAGTGCCATGCAGACAGAAGAGATCTTTTTATAAAACTGTCTCATACGCTCACCTCACTTAGACTGTTCCATGCTTTTTGGATGGACGGTCTTCCCTTTTTGTGAACAGCATCTCAAAAGCACCGATTACATATTTTCTTGTATCTTCTGCTTTGATCACAGTATCCACATATCCTCTTGCTGCTGCAGATGCGATACCGTTCTGGAGTTCTTTGTACTCAGCTGCCTTCTCATTCAGTGTAGAAGCGTCAGCTCCCTCATACATGATCTTTGCTGCAAGGGAAGCATCCATCATACCGATCTCAGCTGTATCCCATGCATAAACCATATCTGCTCCGACAGATTTGCTGTTCATGGCAACGTATGCAGTTCCGTATGCTTTACCAATTACAACATTTACCTTCGGTACAGTTGCAGATGCATAAGCATGTACCATCTCACCTACAGATTTAGCCATCATCTTCTCATTGCAGAGTGTAGCTTTAAATCCTGTTACATTAGTAAGAGTAAGTACCGGAATCTCAAAAGCATCACAGAATTTTACGAAGTCTGCTGCTTTTCTTGCACCTCTTGCAGAAAGAGTTCCGTCGGAAATCTCTGTCTTATTGCCATCAGCATCGTAAGATTCGCTTCTGTTTGCAACAGCGCCAACGGTAGCTCCGTTCAGACGAAGGAAGCCTGTTACGACATCCTGGCCGTAAGCTGCCTTTGTTTCAAAAAACTCACCATTATCAGCGATTCTTGAAAGCGCAATAGCTGTGTCGCCTGTGCAGCCTGCAATATCATCACATACTCTGTTCAGGTCATCTGTGCATTCCTTGAAGCTGTCATTGTCTTCATTGTTCTCCGGAAGCATGCTGACCAGTGTACGGATCTGTCCAAGGATCTCCTCTTCTGTTCCGATGCCGTCAACAAGTCCTGTCTCCTCGCTCTGGAACTGTGCGGAAGCTGAATCGCATTTTTCCACTCTGTTTCCTTCCAGTGCATTTGGAGTGTTTACAAACAGTCTGCCCTTCTTCTCCTCTACAAATGTAAAGTCTGTAAGAGCCGGTACAACTGCCATTCCACCGCCGCATGTTCCGAAAACAGCAGTGATCTGTGGAATAACACCGGATGCCAGTGTCTGTTTCAGATAGATCTCACCAAATGCCTCAAGTGCATCGGTAGCCTCCTGAAGACGAAGTCCCGCACAGTCTACAAGACCGATAACAGGTGCTCCAACTTTCAGAGCGAGATCATAAATTTTGGCGATCTTTTTGGCATGCATCTCACCAACTGTTCCGTTCAGTACAGATGCATCCTGGCTGTATACATACACCAGACTGCCGTCAATCACACCATATCCGGTGATCACACCGTCTGAAGGTGCTTTTTTTTCAGTCATGTTGAAATCCGTAGCTCTGGCTGTGACAGCCTGTCCGATCTCAACAAAACTGTTGGCGTCAAGCAGGGAATCGATCCTTGCAGCCGCTACGCTTTGTGTCGCATTACTCATTATACTATGCCCTCCATTTTTTTATTAATATAACCAAAAATTCAGCCGAGTATAATTGTACCTTTTTTTTGCAGAAAATTCAATACTTTTCGTCACGAACGTTAAAAAATTAACCCCTGACATATGCCAGGGGTCGCTAAATTAATGGAAATAATCCTTAAATACTTTATCCACATACCATTTATAGGTAATTCTGTCGATTTTGTCATCGGCGGTTGCAAGGCAGGAAAGGAGTTCTTTTCCGTTGAGCTTTGCATGGAGTGTACCGATCTTCTGGTTTTTCTGTATTGGTGCCGGGAGCTTATCCGGAAGCTCCGTTTCCCATGTGATCGTTTCTGTTTTTTTCAGAAGATATCTTTTCTCACGATCTTTTTCAGAAAGTACTGCGTGTATTTTCAGCATAACCTGTTTGGGAGGATATCCGGAACGATCGGACTTTTGCGGATATGGATCTTCTTTTCCCGGTGCTGCTTCTGTTACCGGGATCTCAGGCAGCTGTGGAAGCTCCGGCAGCATCATATACTGATAATTTTCCCTGCCATAGGAAAGGAGCTTCTTAGTATCGCTCCATTTATAATTTTTATTTCCGGGCCATCCGCATCCCAGAAGAGCCACGATAAATAATCGCTCGTCCTGTCGGACTGCGCAGACATAACAATATCCGGCATTTCCTGTAAATCCTGTTTTTCCGGAGATCACTCCTGTTTCCATATCCAGGAAAGCATTGGTATTATGTACCGAATAATGCTTTTTTCCTGAGATATCCGTGAAAGTATAATCTCTAGTCTGGGTAATATGGACAAATGTTGCATTTTTTATTGCATACGCCATGATCAAGGCAAGATCCCGGGCTGTTGTATGATGGATACCGCCTTCATCTTCTCCATCCAGACCATTGGGTGTAACAAAATGTGTGTCCTTACATCCCAGCTCTTTTGCTTTTTCATTCATCTTCTCTGCAAAACCTTCTACGGATCCGCCGATATGTTCCGCGATGGCCACAGCGGAATCATTATGGCTTTTCAGCATCAGGGAATAGAGAAGATCCTCCAAATAAAACTGCTGGCCTTCCCGCATGCCAAGACGTGTCTGTGGCTGAGATGCCGCATTCCCGGAAACCTGTACGTAATCATCTCCCTTTGCCAGCTCCAGAGCAAGAATACAGGTCATTACCTTTGTGGTGCTGGCATTCGGCCGTCCTTTGTATGCTTCTTTTCCGTACAGCACACGGCCGGTCTCCCCATCCATGAGAACTGCAGAAAGTGCATATAGATTTTCGTCATCTGCCGCCTTTACCGGAAAGATCTGACAAATAATAAGGACCGCTGTCATCAGCACGACAGCGGCCGTACACCGTTTGCTCATAATGCATCACCCCGTACACTGTTCATATAACTGTTTACAGTAACTGTTATATTTAATTTTATGCGGGGATAGCATCCGGATATCACTTGTATCTGTTGTCTGCCGGGATCGATCATCCGTTAAAGGTCAGGTCCCATCTGTCAGAAAGATGCCCTGGCCTGACTGCCAGTGCAGCAAGCTCTTCCAGCATATCCGGTGCCTTGGCAAGTGCCTCTTCCATCAGACTGTCCAGATTAAGAAGCTCCTCCTTACAGTCGATCTCCGGCTCCGGGCTCATAAAAAATTCGGTAATAAACGCAGATATCTTTTTTCCTGCGGGGGAAAGGGCATGTTCCGAAAGGCGTCTCTTCCTTCCTCCATCATCACATACCAAAATACAGGTGAATATCTTCATCATTTTCAATGACAGATAAATGTTCCCGGTACGGATCGCCGGTAGTACCTGGTGTATCGTCCATGCACTGAGAAAACTGGCACGGATCCCATGCGACGGATAAAAACGCAATGGATCTTTGCCGGTTTCATACATCAGCATACGGTCAAATTCCTTCTCAAAGAGCGTATGTGAGATTTTCCCCTCGGCAGCTACCTGATTGACGTAAGGATGACAGGTAGAATCCAGGATATAATGACATCCGAACCCCAGCAGGTAAGCCATCAGTGCAGGATTTTTTTCCTCCCGGACCTTCGCCATGCCCTTTTCAAAGAATTCTCTTGCTTTCCGTCCATGCATCTGCACTCCGTACTGTGTCACCGGATTTTTGGATATAAAATAATAAAACAGGATATCCGGACCATGCTGTCCGATCCGGTACAGATTTCCGTTGCTTCGGATCAGATGCTGTAATTTTGCGGAAAGTTTCCGGTAAACCCTTTTTCCAAAAAGATCATGTGCGTATGTTGTGGGCATTTTCGTCACTCCTCTTCTGTTTTCTGATCTGTCCGGCAGGTCCCGGTAAACCGGCATCTGTCCGTGTTATTTGTTATACGTCCAGCTTCAGCTGGATCTCTTCCTCTGCTTCCGCCTTGAAATCCTCCAGCTGGACCGGATCCATTTCCGGAAGGTCTTCCAGCCCCTGGACACCAAAGCAGCGCAGAAATTCTTCGGTGGTTCCCAGGAGGATTGGGCGACCCGGAGCATCCAGACGTCCAAGTTCTCTCACCAGATCATAATCCATCAGCTTATTGATGGCATGATCACATTTTACCCCTCGGATCTTTTCAATCTCTGCTTTTGTAACAGGCTGTTTGTAGGCAATGATCGAAAGGGTTTCAAGCATAACGTCTGTCAGAGTGGGTTTCTTTGGCTGCGCTGCGATCCGGATAAGAGAATCATAGTATTCTTTTTTTGTACAAAGCTGAAAGGAGTTTTCGAGCTCTATGATCTGGATCCCCCGCTCTTCTTCCTGATAACGGATCATCATATTTCGGATGATATTTTCCGTTGTTGTAGGATCCTGACGGATCGCTCTGGCAATACGGGGTAATTCCACAGCTTCTCCCATTGCAAACAGGATGGCTTCGATTTCTCCTTCAATTCGTTTGATTTCCACTTATTGTCCTCATTCCTACTATATTATTCATCTGCGAACTCTGTCAGATTCTTCCATGTGTCCGGATCCGTGATAACTTCCACATGAATATCATCAAAAAGCTCTTCCTGTTCTGCATGAACATGTCCCATCTTCATCAGTTCCAGAATCGCCAGAAAGGTCACGATCAGCTGTATTTTGGAATGCTGGTTTTCCATCAGCCTGCGAAAGCTGAATTTCCGGTGAGCTTTTGCATATTCCTTCATTTCCAGCAATTTATCAGAAAGTGATATTTCCTCTTTTTCGATTCTTCCGAATTTACTTCGGATCGGGTCGATCTTATTTTCCTGTCTGCGGATCAAAGCCTGGTAGATCGCACTCATCCGCTCCAGTGTCAGACCCCGGAGAAGTTCCTGGGGATCAGACGGTGGAGTATACTGCAGCACTTCTTCCGGAAGATCCTGTTTTCGGTAATAAACCCCTGCCGCATCTCCAAGCCTGTCCCGTAATTCATAGGACATATATTTGTACATCTTATATTCCAGCAGCTTCTGCACAAGCTCTGCTCTGGGGTCCTCCTCTTCTCCTTCCTCATTCACTTCTTTCGGAAGAAGCATTTTACATTTGATATCCAGAAGAGTAGCTGCCATGACAAGAAATTCACTCATGATCCCCAGATCTTCTTTTTCCATGGAATGCAGATATTCCATATACTGATCTGTGATCTCCACAATAGGAATATCATAGATATCGATCTTGTTTTTGTCGATCAGGTGAAGCAGAAGATCCAGAGGGCCTTCAAATACATTCAGCTTAACAGATAATGCCATAGGGTTTCCTCATTTCATTTTTTCGGAAGGTTTTATATCGATCACCAGCAGTTCCCTTGGATTATGGATCCGAAGGGGGATGGTATGTTCTCCAAGTCCAGCACTGACGATCATATGCTGATCCCCTTTGTGAAAGTCTCCACAGCAAAACGGCGGAAGAAACAGATATTGAGGAGATGAAAGACCGTAATGTTCACTGAGGCGGACAACGCCTCCGTGATAGTGTCCGGACAGGATCAAATCCGCGCCCCATTCAAAATAGGTTTTTCCGTATTTTGGATTATGTGCCAGCAGGATCTGCATCCCTTTATCTTCAGGTTTTCCGATCAGTTCTTCCATCACTTCTTTTTTCAGCTTCGGTGATCTCGGCTTGTGATAATATTCGATGGGAAGCTCCAGGCCCCAGAAACAGAAGCGCTCTCCCTTTAGGACCATTGCTTCATGTCCGTTCCTTAAAATATGCACACCAGCTTTTTTCAGTGCTCTTTCGTATTTTGCATAATATGGCCGATATTCTTCGGAAAGAAACATTTTATATTCATGATTACCAAGCGCATAATACACGGGAAAATCCCTGGCAAGCTCTGTCAGCAGCTTACATGCAGTTACCAGAGTATCCGTTTCTGTACGTACAGCCATGTCGCCGGCAGAAAGTATCACGTCCGGGGCAAGCTTTCGGATCGTCTCTGTCAGCCGTATATTGTCTTTTCCGTAGGATATCCCGTGAAGATCCGCAAGAAGGATCATCCGCACGCCCTGTGGAGCATGGATCTTGTCCATATAGATCTCATATTGTTTGATTCTGAATTTTTTCATATTATTTTCCAAATCCGCAGTTTGGGAAAGTACAAACCGGACAGTTCAGACAAAGTCCGCCCTCTCCCAGCCTGGCGATCTCCTCTGCCTTGATCTCATCATCCGCCATCACTCTGGGCAGGATCAGATCAAATACTGTTCTTTTTGCGTACATGACGCAGCCCGGAAGTCCAAGTACCGGTATGGATCTTCCGTTCCTCTCAAGATATGCCACAAGCAGCATAGCTCCCGGAAGTACAGGTGCTCCATAGGTTACGATCTTTGCTCCGGTATCCCGGATCCCGCCCGGAGTACGATCATCGGGATCCACACTCATTCCGCCGGTACAGATGATCAGATCTGCTCCTGCATCTGCGAAAGAAAGAATTGCCTTTGTGATCTCTTCCTTATCATCTCCCGGCATCACCTGGCCTGTCACCTCTGTCGGAAACCCGGAAAGCTTTTCCCGGAGTACCGGTGTGAAGGTATCCTGGATCAGTCCTTTTTTGATCTCACTTCCGGTTGTGACGATCCCTACTTTTTTCTGCTGGTAAGGGAGAATGTCAAAGATCGGAAGGTTTCCTGCTACCTTCTCTGCTGCATCCATTTTCTCTTTCTCGATCACAAGCGGAATGATCCTGGTTCCTGCGACCTTATCACCTTTCTTTACCGGAAAATCGCCATGTCTGGAAGCGATCATCATTTCTCCCAGAGAATTCACAGCCACAAGTGCATCTCGACGTATTTTCAGAATACCATCGATCTTTGATACCACCTCGATCTTACCTTCTTTGATCTCAGTTCCATGTACTTTGGAAGAGTTTCCGGCACAGATTTTGTAAAGAATCTCTGCAGCTTCATTTTCGTGAAGGATCCCCGGTTTTTTCTCCCACACAAAAAGGTGTTCTTTTCCTACAGAGAACAGCAGTGGTATATCCTCTTCTTTCACTACATGCCCCTTTTTGAAAAGAACGCCTTTTTTCTCATCTTTTATGATCTGCGTGATATCATGGCACAGAATGTGTCCCACTGCATCTTCTGTTCTGATCTCTTTCATCCCAAATCCCTTCCCTGTTCTGCTATTTCTTCAATCCGTTGTATTATACATCCAGTCTGCCCTTTTTGTCAAAATATGTTGCAGGCATCACAAAAGAAATGCCTGACAGGTTCTTTCCAGCCAGTCATGGTATCCGGCCTTTTTTATTGTTTCCCCGTACAGGATATCCAGACTACCGATCTTTTTCCCATCCTGATAGTATTCCTGTGCCCCTGCTTTCTGCCCTTTTTTCACCGGCGCACTTTGTTCTTTGGGAAGGATCAACTTTTTCTTAACATTGTCAGGTTTCGTTCCATCTGTGCTGATATATCGGAATTTCCCTCTATATACAAGCGGAACCTGCTCTTTGACTCCTTTGCGGAGCTTCAGAGGTTTCAGTGGCTCCAGAGCATCATCCAGATACAATGTGCATTTAGAAAAGCCGTAATTTAAAAGAGCTGCTGCATCCCGGAATCTTGTTTTCGGGTCCGGTGCGGCCATCACTGAGGCGATCAGTGTGATCCCATTTCGTTCTGCCACAGCACTGAGACAGTATTTTGCAATACTGGTGCTGCCTGTTTTAAGTCCCATACACCCCTCATAGCTGCGCAACAGTTTATTTGTGTTGGTCAGTGTAAATTTCGAGGAGCCTTTTCTGGTAACGTGTGTGATATCCTCTATCCAGACAGATGAATATGTAAGAACTTCCGGATATCTGCTGATGAGCTCCCTGCTCATAAGTGCAATGTCATAGGGAGTTGTATAATGCTCCTGTGATTCCGTCAGCCCGCAGCAATCCACAAAATGGGTATTTTTCATTCCAAGATCCTTCGCCCTCTCGTTCATCCTCTCCACAAAGGCTTGTTCTGTTCCCGCAACATGCTCCGCCATAGCTACGCTGGCATCATTTCCGGAAGCGATCACAATACATTTGATCATGGTTTCTGCAGTCTGCTTTTCTCCTTCTTCCAGAAATACCTGAGACCCTCCCATGGATCTGGCATAAGCACTGGTGGTAATGCTATCCTCCAGATGCAGGGTTCCCTCACGGATAGCATCAAAGATCAGAATCAATGTCATGATCTTTGTAATACTGGCCGGGCTTCTTCGGGTGTCAGGATCCCTGGAATAGATCACGGTACCGGTTTCTTTTTCCATAAGGACTGCACCCGGCGCTTCGATCAGCTGCTGTGCTTTTCCACTATCCTCCGTTTCTCCTCTGACACCAACGGGTGTCAGAACCAGGCATAAGACTAAAATACAGATCAAAAGACTTTCCGGAACACTTCTGTTCATAAGCTCACTCCTGCCGCAAACATCTCTGTTCTATTGTAAAAGCTTTCCTGAAAGATTATTCCTGAAATTCTGAAAAAGCATAGATTCCGGTCCGTATTCCTGTATCTTTCACTCTGCATCGCTTTGCTTTTTCAGTTCTTCGTCATACAGCTTAACACCTGTTTCACAATTTCCAGCAGCATATTTTCTTGCATAATTCGCTGCATCGATCGCCTCAGATGCATTGTCACATTCTTTGGTGATCAGATAGATCCCAGTGCGGACACAGAGCTCCATATCCGGATATTTCTCTTTCATCTGCCGTAAGAACTCCTGATTGGTCTTTAAAACAGATGTTTCCGGATCAACATCCATATCACATGGAGTGAAAAGGATAAAATGATCAGAGATCGCCCTGGTAAAATATACATCCATATCTGTTTTTAGAACGCTTATCACATACTCGGAAAACTGCCGCAGGATCTGATCTCCCACACGATATCCGTATTTTGCATTAATACGTTTAAATTTTTCAAAATCGGTATATATCACTGCATGTCCCGGCCCGTAACCTCCGATCAGCATTTTCTCCACATTTTCGCGAAATCTTGAAAAAGAAGACAATCCGGTAAGCTGATCCCGTCCGGATTCTGCAGCAATGCTACGATAAGCACTGTTAAATGCTTGGTTCTTGGCATAATGCGCAGAAATGATCTTGGTCACTTCTCCCAATAGCTTACGATCTTCTCTGGACCAGAGCCTTTTTTCCTGGCAGGTCACGTATGCAATGGCCCCTGTATAGCTTCCCTCACAGTACATGGCAGCACAGACTACGGTTTTTGCTCCGCACTGTAACACATTCTTTCTTCTCTGTTCCGAATATTCAGCCAGATCATTCTCCTGAATCACCACAGTACCATATTCATCATTGTGGCGAAACAATGTGATAAAATCACTTTTTGAGAAATGTATCTCATCTATCAAAAGCCTGTATTCTTCTTCCGAAACCCATTGAAAAACCCTGTTTATTTTCTGCTCTGCCACCTTGGTATGCAGGACTGTGATCCGGTTAAGCCGGAATTTCAGACCGATCACTTTCATCAGAAGTTCAATCGCTGCCTGAAAGCTGCTCATTTTTTCAAATATTTCAAATGCAGTAGAAACAATATCATTATGAAGATATCTGGCATCTATCTCAACACCCTCGTATAATTCCTGCTTTTCCTCTGTCTTATCCTCAAAACGTCTCAGATTATCACAGAAAGCATAGCGGTTTTTTCCATTTTTCTTTGCCTGGTAAAGTGCCCAGTCTGCATTTTCAAAGAGCTGTTGATATGTATATCCGGAAACATTTTCCGGAAGAAAGCAGATCCCCACACTGCAGGTTGCCAGATACGTGGTTCCCGAAAATTTAAGTTTCTGCACTTCCCGTATCAGTTTTCCTGCCTTTTTCATGATCGCTGCATGGCTGATATCCTTCAAAAGGATCACAAATTCATCGCCACCCAGACGCATGATCACATCATTAATGTCGAACAAAGCCACAAACAGCTCCGCAAAACGTTTCAGGACTTCATCACCGAACATATGTCCGTAAGTATCATTTACATTTTTAAAATAATCTACATCAAGCACCATCATCCCACATCCTGCATAGGGATTTCTGGATGCAAGGTATTCATCGATCAGTTCTTTTCCGAAAAAGCGGTTATACACTCCGGTCAGAGGATCTTTCTGGGCACGTTCCTCAAGAAATTCTTCCTGCAGCTTCTCCCTGGTGATATCTCTGGAGCTTCCTATGAAATAATGATATCCGGTATTTTTATCCTGTGCTATAAATCCCCGTACTGTCAGAAGACTCGCATTACCGTCTTTATTGATACACCGCACTTCTATCGTCCCGCCTTCCCGGGATGTCAGAAAATCCGTCAGGTACTTCCAGTCGTCTTTATAAACATTGCTGTATTTCTGTCCACTGGTCTTAAAATCCGTAATATTTTTTACAGGTCTCAGGTATTCATCCAAACGTTCATATATGTCCGTTTCCTGACAGTACTGAAAAAGCTTCAGTGTAGTATTTCGATAAATGCAAGCGTATTTTTCCAATGTATCCCGAATATCAAAAACGGGATTTTTTTCGTCTGTTTTCATCATCGACCTCCCAGAGAGTTCTTGAGTTCACAGTATTTGTAAAAAAGTATACCATATCTTTGGATATATATGTAGTTTTTTTATTTCTTTTTACAGTTTGTTTTTTACTATATAAAATACGCTGCGGAGGGCAGGATTACTCCTGCCCTCCTGTCTTTTTTTCAGGAAAATGATACGGGTATGGTATTTTTTATGCTGTCATTATGGGAATATCGATCATATCTGGATTTCTCATTTACAAAAGTCAGCGATGCATTTTTGTTTTGCATTGTCAGAGCAGCCGTACCGGAAGCAATCTTCCGGGGATCTGTACCATATGCAGGTGCAGCGCCTTTTATGATGCGGACATTCTCTGTATTTGCCCGTACATCTTTCAGATAGTAGCGCAGTACCGGTTTTTCCCAGACCGTATACTGCCCCAGCGGGATATTCCTGAGAGTGACCGATAATGTTGCATAGCCATTTTTATCGGTTTCATAGCTTCCTCTGGTAAAGGTCACATAATCCTCATATCTGTGAGGATTTCCGGATAGATCCGTACCTTCTGCCACAAAGGAAAAGGTTGGATTTCCATGAGCCCAGGTAATATCCTCCTCTTTGATCTTTTTTATGATGGTGATATTTCCAAGCGGAAGTGTTACCGGAGTATTCTCTGCTTTCAGATCCACAGTATCCGTATCTGTATTTTCTTTTTTCTGGAAGATTACCTCCTTTTCGTATTTGCCAGTATAGTTTTCCGGATTTTTTGTTTCCACTACTTTGAACCTTCCCTGATTGTCATCTGTGAGCACCAGCTCTTCCGTAGAGTACCATCCGGTTTCTATGTCAAACTTCAGGATGCTCTGCCCGCCCAGGTTATTCTGGTAAGTCTGCTTCCCTCTATTCCACTGAAGCACGGTAAATTCCGCATCTTCCAGAACTTCCCCGGTATAGATGTCTGTTTTTCTCAGACGGATCACCCCTTTATATTCCTTTTCCTTTTCATTGACAACTTCAAAGGAAAGGCGTGCATCCTTGTCTGTGATATTCACCTCTTCTTCCCAGCTTCCTGTATATCCGGGCGGAGTCTTTGTTTCCGCGATCTTATATTTTCCCTCATTATCCGAAGTCTTCAAAAGTTCACCACTTACATAAAGTTCACTGGAGATGTCATAATCCAGAAGAGTTCCTTTTTCTTTATAGGCTTTTTTGGCTGCACTGTATTCATAAAGTGTAAATTCCGCACCTTTCAGGATCTCACCGGTTTTCGCATCGATCTTACGAACTTCAATCCTTCGTTTTTCAGTCTGGTAGTTCACTGCTTCAAACAGAAATTCCTGCTTTTCTCCCGGCTTTTCCAGCGTAAAATTCTTCTGCCAGTTTCCGGTGTAATTGGGAGGAGATTTTGTCTCACGCACACGGAATTTTCCCTGATTGTCTTCGGTATAATTAAATTTCCCGGAGTTATAGGTACGCTTCTGTCCATCATAAGTCAGTTTTTTTAAGGTTACGTAGGCTTTGCTTTTTTTACTCCACTGATACAGGGTGAATTCAGCTCCTGCCAGTGGATCGCCGGTATTTCCGTCTTTCTTTCTGATGGATACTGTTCCGCTGATATCCATGATATCCGTTACGCTGACGGTTGTCGTCTTTCCGCCGGTTACTGTAACATTTTTGATAGCGGTGTTCAGTTTATAGCCTGCAGCGGCTTTCGTTTCTTTCACATAGTATTTTCCCGGAACCAGTTTTGAAAAAAGGATCTCTCCACTGGCGTTTGTTGTTCCGGTTGAAACCTTCTGATCCTTACTGTACATAGTCCGGTATCCGGAGGTCAGAGCTTCTGCTGCAAACAGTCCGTACTGCGCTCCCTGGATCAGTTTTCCCGTGTTGGGTTCCTTCTTGACCAGCTTTGCATTGCCGTAAACCGAAGGCTTTACTGAAAACGAAAGGCTTCCTCTTGTTCCCTGGTATACGTAAGCACCAAAATCCTGTACTCCATCTTTTCCTGCCTGGGCACTTCCGTCAACCAGGATATAGGAAACCGGCTGAAGCAGCATTTTACAGGAAAACTTCTTTGTCGCAGATGCATTTAACGGAAAGATCAGAAAAAAATATGCCCCATCCTTAAGGCTCAGGCTTGTCCCCGACATCATTTTGGGATTGGTTTTCTGTGAATTATAATCCGCTGCGCTCGTCCAGTAGGCCAGCTGCCATTTTTCTGCGGCTCCTCTTGTTATGGTGATCCCGTTCCCTGCTTTTGCTCCATCTGTTACTTTCATAAGAGTACTCATCTGAAATCCGTCCTTCATACTATCCGGAACAAAGGGAAAACCTGCAGGTCTGCTTCGAAATACACTTAACGGGATCGTCTTTCCGGATGCTGCTGCCCAGGAACCGTCTTCGGAAACATAAACGGCAGCTTTGTTTCTTGCAGGGATCGTCAATGTCTGGATCTTATCGATCAGGCGGTTTATCCCTGTATGTTCTACTTCTGCTGCTGTGGCATATCCACAGTCATTAAAATATACCTTTGACAGCGCAATATGCGTAAATACATAACGGTTCTGCCATTTTGACCAGTCTATGTGACTGCAGGAAGGGTCATATCCGGTCCCCAGATCCCCCGGTCCTCCGTAACCAAAGTACAAAAGCTTCTGGATCACAGAATTAGTCAGTGCTTTTACTACTTCATTCTTCAGCGTCATACTGTCCAGCCCATCCTGAGTTGCTTTCAGGCAATACAGAGGCGAAACCTTTTCCTCTCCTGTATCATCAATATAATGTACAGAACGATACGTACATCCCATACGGGTTTTATTTCCGGAACCAAGAAAATCATTGGCAGCTGTCCAGATCTCATCGCTGTAAACCCTGGTCCAGCTGTCCAGATAATACTGGGACGGGGAAAGTGCTGTAGCTGCGATAGCATCCTCTCCTTCTGAGATTACTTCCGCACTGCCAGCTTCCCGGAACTCCCCGGGAAGTGCTGCAGAAAGAGCAATGATCTCTCCGTTTTCGATATCCTGAATCAGTTCCTGATCCTCTTCACTTTCTCCTGTAAGGATTTCCGCGTTTTCTTCCGTGAATACAGTAAATCCCGGATCCTCTGTCTGCTCTGGTATCTCTGTCAGAGCTATATTTTCTCCTTCTTTTGAAGCAGCTTCCGGTTCTTCTTCCGGTTCGATCAGCTCATCACTGTCCGTATTTTCAGTATTATCTTTACCTTCTTCAAAAGCTTCCTCCACCGTTTCCGGTTCAGGCAAGGCTGTCGGAACCGGCATCTCAGCCTCCCCAGGCTGATCTGTTACCGGAATATCCGGGGCCTCCTCTTCTTCCTCCGGTTCTGTCTGTTCCTGCTGCGGATCTGCTGATACCGAACTCATATCTGCTGCAGGACTGGCCGAAACCACAAGAGAAGAAGCTGTGATCATCAATGCCAGCCATGCACCGATCATTCTTCTTTTCAATTTTTTCGTCCTCCTTTCCATAGCGTCAGACTGCAGGTAAGCAGCGCTATACCGGCCATCAGTGCAAACAGGATCACAGGAGATTCATCTCCGGTCTTCACTGGTATCGTCCTTACCGAAGAGCTGTTATTTCCGGAAGCTCTTTCTGTGCTTTCTTTCCTGCCATTCCGGCGTGGAACAGGGCTGGTATCTGCCGTCTCCTGATCCTCCTCCACAGAAAAGATCCATTTCACATCTGCAGCTCGAAGAGCATATAAATTATCCAGCTCTGCCGGAACCGTAACCTCAAATCTCATGTTTCCCTTTTCTCCGCTGGAAAATTCCCCCAGGGACACGGCCTTATTGAGAGACACAGCCAAAAGATCCCCGGAATACAGCTTTTTATCATTCATGGTGATCACCAGCTTCAGCTTTTTCAGAAATTCCTGATCCTTTACCGATTTACATTCCGGTGATGTGCGGAAGAAGATCTTTGCAGCATGCTCCGTTGTATTACGGATCTCTACAGAATCATGAAAAACATCTCCCGGCATTGCCGTGGAAAATCCGGAAAAAAAGTCTTCCGGAGCCGCGATCAGTTTGTGCGCATTTCCTTCAAACTCCACCTTCAGATCCACCGGACTTTTTTTCTGAACCACAAGACCATCGGTATCGTGGATACATCTTAAGATCTTCTGATTTCCCCAGGGTGACATGGCACGGAAATCCGGTGCAAAATTTGCCGCCTGGACAGCATCCGCCACGATGGTGATCCCCAGCTTCTTATCCTGGTAGGATTCATCCCATTGGGATGGTACAGTCACACCGGTAAAAATATCCACGCTGTCTCCCTGTTCCAGCTTCCTGGTATAATAAAAATACTCTCCCTTCCGGATCCATCTCGGTGACATTCCTGTAAGATTCCTGTCATCCAGACCATCCAAACCTTCCAGATCATCTGTATAAGAGATCTTCACCCTTACCCAGCATGGCTCTGAGTGATTGGTGATCCTGGGGATCTTGGATATCTCATCTCCCGGAAGAACGATCCGGCGATCCTGATATTTCATTTCTCGGCCGTCCTTTTTTTCCAGTTCCCGAAGAGAAATATTGATATCTCCCACTGATATGTGATTGGTCACTGTCACGGAATCTGAAAATCTGGCATAAGCAGCCGTGCACGCTAGGATACTGCCTGCCACAGCAGCACCTGCCAGCAGGGCTTTAAGGTGTTTTTTCAAGCATTCCCCCTCCTTTCTGCCTGAGCAGAAACCGGATCTGAAAAATACCTCCACGCACTTTCATAATCTGAAAATCCTTCTGCCTGTACAGCTTCCTCATAAACATTGATCTCAAAATCCTTAATGCTGTCCCTGTAAGTATCATCGATCTTTTGGGGATCGATCTGAAATCCGGTACACAGAGGAGTTGTTTTTTCACCCTCGGATATTTTTTTCCGGTAGTAATAATAGCCGTCCTGACTGTTATACACCCAGTTTGCCGTATCCAGACCTGTTAATTTCACGCCTCTGCCGATATCGTCATTGGAGTAGGAAAGGGACATCCTCACATAGCAGTCTGCCTGGAACCCTTTCACACTGCCGGAAAAATTTCCGATCCGGATCTCTTTTCTGTAGGATGGACCATTCTCCATAGGCGTAGGTGTAGGATCCGGAAAATCTTCCTCGATCTCCGTTGTCACATACCCTACTGCAGCAGAATTTATCTTTTTTTCAAAATCTGAAAAATACGCCGCAGTCCCTGTTGCGCACAGGATCCCTGTTGTCAGGAGAAGGAAAACGGGTCTTTTTAATTTATTCATTTCGTGACACCACCGGCCTGTCCTTTATTCTGATTTACATATTTCTGGTAAGCAGCAGTTGCCTGCTCCAGAACCGTAGTCTTGTCATCCCCGGTATTGGTAGCCTGGATCGCATAAGCCCGTACCGGCATATCGATCTGCTGTGTATCCAGCTGACCTTCGATGATATTGGCAAAGGTTACTGTATCAAAAAGAGTTGTAGTCTTTGTTCCCGGCTTCAAGATGTGGTTATATGCATAGGTGTAAACCATATTCTGCCCCACTTCGGTCCGCTCCAGCTGTGTCCAGTCCTTGTTTTTGGTGAAGCTGAACAGCTCTGTTTTTGCAAGCGCATTCCTGGTACCATCCTTGGATACCGTGATCACATTTCGGACCGGAACAGAAACTTCCAGATAGACAAATGCTTCATTTACTCCTTTATTTGCTACATAGGGGTCCTTCCGGATCACCTGAGTAGGAACCAGATCTGTATTGTCCTCCGGTTTCCAGTTAGGTTCATCCAGGTCGATATCCACTTTTCCTACGGTAAAGCTGTTGGTTGCCGTTTCAAAATCCGTGAGATATGCAGCTGTTCCTCCGGCTGCCAGTGCAGTGATCACAGCAGCAAGTGCGATTCCTTTTACCAGTTTTCTGTTTTTCATCATGATTAAATTCCTCCCTGTATTTTTTTCTTTTTTGGGGTATATGCCAGATCAAAGAGTACTGACAGACATGCCGCTATGCAAACTGCGGCAAAAGGGATCCGGGCTTTCAGAAAATGGATCACGTAGCCCAGATAAGGCAGGTGAAAGACTACCCGCCCGATGATCTGTGACGCCTCTGCGGGAACAGGATCTTCTGTCTTGTTGGCGTCACCTTTTGTGATAAAGATATCCTTTTCTTTTTTAACCACTCTGTGGGTGACAACGGTATCTCCGTTATGAAAAGTAATGATATCTCCCTTTTTCGGAGAAAACTCTCCTTCCTTTGTAAAAACCACAGCTCCGGTTGGAATCTCAGGTTCCATGGATCCGGAATAGACCACATAGGGCCGGATCCCGAAAAGTCCGGGAATAAGAAGCACCAATGCCATCACCAGCATCAGTCCCAGAACTGTGTTGCCGATACATCGAAAAAATATTTTCATTCCTGTATTCTGTTCTACATACGATATTTGATGATCACTTCCCTCTGCAGGGAAAGAAACAGTGTTCGGATATCAGGAAAATTCCGGCGGAGACCTGCCCCACATAAATTGAGCCATAAAAAAGTCCTCCCTGTATAGCAGTTAATATGGCAATTCGCAACATGCTCCCATCACTTAAACTCACAGATTTTGAAGTGAGGACAAGCATAAGCAAAATAATAATACTGCAAAAATACTGAATGGAAATTATTCGAGCAGATATGCTCAGATGTGCAGTTCCTCTCATTACTTACAGAGGTGAAGGATTCCTGCGACATTTGTTAAAAAAGATTTGTTTCAGATGATATTATTATAGGGTCCACAGATCCGGAAGTCAATCAAATTCGTCCGACAGGATTCGACACTGGTTTCTCAGCGGATCTGTCTGTCACCCTATTTTTCATAAGCTGACAGACCCTGCATCCGTGCAACGCCAGATTTTTTTACAGCTGTACCAGAGAGTAAATATATTCCAATGGAAGCAGCATCAGATCACGGATTTCCCGTTCTTCCTCTTCTTTATTTCCGGAATTTACCGGCAATTCGATCCGGAAAGCCGGCTGGCGGATCATTTCTCCGTAATACTGTTCCGGCCTGCCTGTGCTCCTTCGCCCGTTCTGCGCTTCTCGTTCTATTGCAAGCTGCTCCAGCTTTCCCCTGGTACATTTTTTTAAGTGACGTGCAAGACGGTAGCATCTCTGACCCGTGGAAAAATTCTGATCCCGCCGGTAATAAACCACCTTTTTTCCATATCCGCAGAAAACCAGCAGGCCACGTCCTCCGTATTCCTGAAAGATCCGGATCAGTGCACGTGTCTCATTTTCACTGGCAGGCTGCTGATGGATCTTTTTTCTGCTGCAAAAGGTGGTGGGAAAATTCCTTGCAGTATCCATTCCTCTTGCATTCCCCTCGAATTCATCGCAGGGAACATCCTGCATTTTCAGCATCTGACGGAAAATAGGATTTCGCACAGTATTGTAGCCCTTCCGGCAGATCTCATATCCATCCGGATTGACCACCGGTATGATACAAAGCCTGGTCTGATCCAGGAGCTTTTTTACCTCATAAAGCTCGTCCACGGTCCAGTTGCATTCATATATTCTGCAAAGCTCCAGTGCCATCCTGGTAAGCCTGTCCGTCATCTGTCCATCCGTTCCGGAAAAACCGGCCACACAGAAAATACAGGCATCTCCCTGTCCGATCTCCAGCATAGGGATCATCCGGTCATCGTGGCTTTTTCCGATCACCCGAAACTGTGTAAAGCTGCTGTAACGCCTGGCTGCCTCCCACAGTGAATAGTAAATTGTTTCGTAGGTTTTATCCTGTACTGTATCCATGATGTTCCCTTCCTTCCGTCTTTATACATGTTCATTATTATGTATATTATGCGAAAGGGCATAAAAAAAGAACCGGTTTAACACCGATTCCTTTTGTTTACAAAATAATTCAGGATACCGCCGCCGATGATGATCACCAGCGCAACTGCAACCACTCTTTTCGCTGCCTCCTGAGGGAGCTGGCCCTTGGAGCCAATGGAAGCCTCATAAAAGGTCAGTGTATAATCGATCTCATGAGGAGCACCCATGGCCAGTGTATCTGCGATCACTTCCATCTTATCATCCAGGGCAGTTACCGGGACAGTAAAAACAGAATTTCTGCCTTCCTCGCTCTCATTGAGATATTTTTCCCCATCTACGATCATATAATCATAGTTGGAGCTGCTCCACTGGAGCCGTGCATACATCTTCCCCTCTTTTACCAGCATCAATGTGGGGGAAGAAACGCTGGCCTTTCCGCTTCCGCCTTCCAGCTCCACCTGTATGGAATATTCTCCGTCCTCCAGATCTGTCTTCACTGCGTTCTCTCCACCTGCAGCCAGAACCTGTATCGGGCATAGCAGCAGCATAGTCAGAAGAAGCAGCATTATTGTTCTCATCCTGTGTTTCATGGTTTTCTCTCCGTTTTTTGTTTTTCCTTCGTATCACTATAGCACAACGCTCCTTTTCTGTAAAGAACATCTCAGAATTGTTGAAATGTCTCTTCTTTTCCAGTATAATAAAGTGAAATTTGCATACAAACGAAAGGAAATGAACAGAGATGATCGAAACAAAAAATCTCACAAAAAAATTCGACAGTTTTACTGCTGTGGATTCTCTGGATCTTCGCATAGAAACCGGCGAATTTTTCGGTCTGCTGGGACCCAACGGTGCCGGAAAGACCACCACGATCAGTCTGCTTTCCACTCTGCTCCTGCCCACAGAGGGCGAAATCCTCATTGACGGGCAGACACTTGGACGCAACCGACCGGATCTGAAGCGCAAGATCAGCGTGATCACGCAGGAATATTCCATGCGCCAGGATATGAACATGGACGAGATCATGGAATATCAGGGCCGTCTTTATTTCATGCCACGAAAAGAGATCAAACGGAAAACTGAAGAGCTTCTGGATTTCTGCGGACTTCTTCCCTTCCGCAAGCGGACTGTAAGGAAGCTTTCCGGTGGTATGAAACGAAAGCTTATGGTATGCCGGGCACTTCTCACAAGTCCGGAGATCCTTCTTCTGGACGAGCCCACTGCAGGCATGGACGCGCTATCCAGACGACAGATGTGGAATCTTCTCCGTCAGCTGAACGGAAAAAATCTGACCATTCTTCTGACAACCCACTATATGGAAGAGGCACAGTCTCTCTGCAACCGGGTAGCACTTATGGATCACGGAAAGCTGGAGGAGATCAATACTCCATCGGGTCTGATCGACGGCCTGGGCAAATACACCGTAGATCAGGAAACACCGGAAGGGGCAAAAAGCCACTACTTCCACAGTCGGGAAGAGGCCATCTCTTTTCTGTCCTCTCTGGACGGACAGTGCACCCTTCGGGAGACAACTCTGGAGGATGTTTTTGTGGAGCGCGCAGGCAGGCATCTGATGCAGCGATAAGCCGGCGTCAGCCACAGTTATCTTATAATTTAACAGAATGGACGATGAATTATCATGGGAATACTTACTATTTTATGGGAAAAATGGGTGGAGTTCCGAAGGGATTTCTATAAGATCACGCTGGCGGCCATGATCGCGCCGCTGATGTATCTGATCGTTTTTGGAATGGGGATCCAGACCTCCTCACACGGAGAGCCTTATCTGAATTTCCTGATCCCTGGTGTGGTTTCACTGACTACAATGAACGGAAGCTTTAATGCTATCGCACAGAATCTGAATGTGCAGCGTCTTTATGAGAAAGCCTTTGACCAGGTTATGATATCTCCGACACCTCTGTGGCAGTTTATTGCCGGACAGATCATCGGAGGCAGTCTCCGCGGGCTTTATGCAGGAGGAATCATCCTTCTTCTGACCATGCCGATCGGAACCGGTCTTGTGTTCAACGGATGGTCATTGCTGGTGATGTTCCTCAACGGTGCTGTATTTTCAGCCATCGGTGTTGTGGTTTCTTTCCTTGCCAAAAACCATGCGGATGTACCTCGTTTTTCCAACTATATCATTATGCCAATGGCTTTTTTGTGCAACACCTTCTTCTCTACAGAGAAGATCCCGGGCTTTCTTGGGAATTTTGTAGCTGCTCTTCCACTGTCACAGACCAGTCATCTGATCCGTACCATTGCTTCCGGCGGTGGAGTCAATTACCTCAGTGTCCTGATCCTGACAGTCTATCTAATTGCATTCAGCATTGCAGCTTCCTGGTTTATCTATAAGAAAAAAAATCTGTAAATTTATTTTTACAAAAAATCACCGGCTTTCCTGTTCTTTCGGAAAACCGGTGATTTTTTTATTTGTTATGCTATTTTGGCTATTGTGCGTTTAGATGTCCTTTTTTCTTCTTCTCACGATCACATATCCACCTGCAAGAAGGGATGCCACTGCCAGTGCGGACATGGTTCCGATCGGTGAGTTATCGGCTGTTGATACTGCATTCTTAGATCTGGTTCCGTTGCCTCCGTTGGAGGATGTTGCAGATGCCTCTCCTGTTATGGTTGCATCCGGATCAGAACCTGTCTGGCCGCCGGTACCGTATGTACCGTCTGCTCCCGGAGTTCCGGTAGGTGTCAGTTTTGCAGACCTAAACTGATATACTGCGGATTCAATGGTGTCTGTCTCCTGCCACTGACCACCGGTGTAGATGTATTTCTGGAAGAATACGTACAGGTTGTATGTAGCGTCTTTGTTGATTCCCTTGCCGGAACCAATCTTCCATGCTGTATGCATCTGGCTCTGGGTTGGGTTTGCAGCTGTACTCCAGTAAACCGGAACCCACTTCACATCACCCTCATTTGGATCCTGATTGGTTGTTCCTGCACCGATCACAGTAAATTCATAGAACTGATTCGGATAGAACTGAATTGCCTCATCCAGTCCCTGTACTACGCTCTCTTTTACATTTGGGATGTATGCATCCGGTGTGTCAGTCGGAGTTGGATCTGCAACTTTCGGTCTGGAATCTTCTTTAAATGCTATTTTCAATGGATTCGTCAAAACACCATTTTTATCTTTGATCTGGATATAAAGATCAATTGGGTTGTCAGAATCTAAATCCTCAAGACCGATATTAAATTTCTTATCAGCAGTAAATGTTATCTGTTTTCCGGTAGATGTAAGATCTTTCGGAGTGGCAGATGTGCCATCACTGTTACGAGAAACCCATTTATAATAACAGGTACCGCTCTTATTCGAAATAAGGGTAACATTCGCAGATGTATGGTTGATCCATGAAAAGCCAACCCATCTGACATTTGCCGGACGCTTAGCTTCATCCAATGTAATCTTCTTTGGTGTACTTACAGTTCCGTCAGTTCCTTTGATACTCACATAAACATCAATCGCATTGTTTGCATCCAAATCTTTCAAACTGATCGTGAAATCCTTATTTGCGGAAACCTTTGTTCCTTTGCTCATTTTATCAACTGTCGGAGCTTTGGAACCACGTTTTACCCATTCATAATAGTACACACCTGCTTTATCAGAACGCATAGTTACAGTCGCAGATGTATGACCTTTCCATTTGTAGCTTACGTTGGAAATCTTCGCAGGTGTTTTAGCTGTTTCTTTCAAAGTAACAGTTGCAATCTTGGTCACTGCTGTCTTTGATCCATCTTTTGCTACTACCTGCACATAAAGATCAATCGCATCACCTTCCAGATTTTTCAGATCAATCTTACAATCTTTTTTTGCGGTGACCGCAATCTTGCTGTCTTTAGTTGTAATGGAAGGTTTATCCGCTCCCTTTGCCACCCATTTGTAATAGCATGTACCACTCTTATCAGACTGAAGAACTACTTCTGCAGTTGTTGCAGTTTTACTTTCTGCGCTGATTTTTGTAACCTTTGGTGCTGCCGGTTTCGGATCAACTGGATTCTGTGCCTGTGTTACTGCAATATCCTTCTTTACACCTTCACCAACAATGGCGTTACCACTTTCACTTTCTTTTACCCATACATAAAGGTCAATAGTCTTGTCTGTGACCTTGGTAAGTTTCAGGGAAGTAGTTTCTCCTGCCTTAACCGTTCCACCTTCTGTAGCTGTCTCGATGGTCGGAGCTTCCGCACCTTTTGCAACATATTTATAGTAATATGTACCTGCTTTATCAGATGTGAAGGTTACAGAAACAGTATTTGCTTCTTTACTTGTAGGATTATCAATATTAACCGTTGGAATGTTGGAAACAAGCAGACCTGTAGCTGTATTTATTCCATAACTCTGGTCGCCTTCATAGCTCATCGCCTTAATTGCCTTTGCAAATGCATCCGCAGCTAAAGATTCAGGCTTCTGGAAAACTGTATAGTCAACTACCGGATTCTCTACGGAATATCCAATGTTCTGGTTCTCAAATGCACCGACAATGATGATACTTCCTGCACTCTGATCCTGCTTTCCTAATACGATATTGGATTTTACGTTCTTTTCTGCGCTTGTATAGTTCTCGATGATCTTCGGTTCGTCTGCTGCAGCATCCGTTCCATGTTCCAAAGAAATCGTACCTGTGCTGTAAACAGCTCCGCCTGTAGATACATTATCTTTGATCTCTCCACCTGTAATTACAAGTTTACCGCTGTTTTTAACTGCCGCACCTGCTGCAGTAGAAACATTCTTGGAAAGGGTAACACCTGTCGTCATCACAAATTTAGCGCCAGCTTCTACGGAAACAATCGATCCATCGACTGCAGTTTCATCGTCTTTCTTACCTTCAACAGAAAGTTTACCGATTTCTGAGGAGCCGTCACCTTCATTCTGTGTCATGGACAAAATACTTCCTGCACTTACTTTGAACATATCTCCTGCAACACTTCCACGTCCAACTACAGTTGTAGCATTTGTTGCACCAAAAATTGCAATATTTTTATTGGCAGGAACGGTAATAGTATCTGTGAGATTAAACGATGCACTGATCAGAATCTTATAAGCAGATGTATATAGATCACTATCATCAATAGATCCTGCAAAATCAGGTGCATTATTAATCGCTGCCTGAAGTTCTGCCGCAGTAGTAACCGTTGCATCTGCCGCAGTAGTTTGCTGCTCCTGCTGCGCCTCTTCCGCCTGAGCCTGAGCTGCTGCCTGGGCCTCTGCTTCCGCCTGAGCCTGGGCTGCTGCCTGGGCCTCTGCTTCCGCCTGGGCCTGGGCTGCTGCCTGGGCTTCTGCCTCTGCCTGAGCCTGAGCCGCTGCCTGGGCTTCTGCCTCTGCCTGGGCGTCGGCTTCACTCTGTGACTGGTCATCCACAGCCGCTCCGTCATCTGGTGTTTCTGTATTCTCGTCTGCAGTCGATGCTTCTGCCTCTGTTACCGCTCCGGTATCTTCAGCGGCAAACGCTGCGGCAGGTGCCATTCCAACAGTCATGGAACCTGCAAGCAGGACTGCAAAAAGCTGCTTTTTTTTCATTTATAAGTCCTCCTGTTATGAGTTAGTCTGTTTAAATCCAATTACAAAAAAGTATAGCACAACGCTTCAAAAAAGTAAAGCGGACCAAAGAATCCGCTTTACTTTATCTGTCTTACGGACGTACCTGTCCATTACCATAAATGATATACTTGGTGGTGGTCAGTGCAAGGAGTCCCATTGGGCCTCTGGCATGGAGCTTCTGGGTGCTGATCCCGATCTCCGCACCGAATCCAAATTCGTTTCCATCGGTGAATCTGGTAGAAGCGTTCACATAAACTGCCGCTGCATCTACCTCATCCAGGAATTTCTGGGCATGGGTATAATCATTGGTAATGATAGCCTCCGAATGCTTTGTATTATATTTATTGATATGTGCAATGGCTTCCTCCACGGAATCCACTACCTTTACAGAAAGGATATAGTCAAGATATTCTGTTCCCCAGTCCTCTTCTGTTGCAGGAACTGCTCCCGGCATCAGAGCCTTTGCCGCTTCATCTGCACGGACCTCCACATGCTTCTCCTTAAGGCGTCCGGCCAGTACCGGCAGAAAATCATCCTTCACCTTACGGTTTACAAGAAGGGACTCGCATGCATTGCATACACCCACACGCTGGGTCTTTGCATTGATCACAATATCCGCTGCCATCTGAAGATCTGCAGTCTCGTCCACATAGATATGGCAGTTTCCGGTTCCGGTCTCGATGACAGGGATCGTACTCTGGTTTACCACTGCTTTGATCAGTCCTCTTCCGCCACGTGGGATCAGTACATCCACATACCGGTTCAGCTTCATAAATTCCGCAGCCGTTTCTCTGGAGGTATCCTGGATCAGCTGAATAGCATCCTCGGTAATGCCGCAGGCTTTTAATGCCTCACGGATACAGTTGACAATGGCAGTATTGGAATGAATTGCGTCGCTTCCCCCCTTCAGGATCACAACATTTCCGGTTTTGAAGCAGAGACCGAATGCATCTGAGGTAACATTGGGACGTGCTTCGTAAATGATGCCGATCACACCTAATGGAACACGTTTCTGTCCGATCAGAAGTCCGTTGGGACGTTTTTTCATACCGGTAACTTCCCCGATGGGATCTTCAAGACCGGTAAGCTGACGAAGTCCGTCTGCCATTCCTTCGATCCGCTCCGGTGTCAGCATCAAACGGTCGATCAGTCCTTCCGGCATCTGATTCTTTTTGCCGTTTTCCACATCCAGGGCATTGGCCTTCAGGATCTCATCGGTATGAGCGACAAGAGCCTTTGCCACAGCTTCCAGGGTTTTATTTTTGTCATTTGTGGAAAGATTTCGAAGGACTGTCTCCGCATCTTTCGCATTCTGTCCCAGTTTTTCAAGCATTTCATTCATTTCCAAATATTCCTGCCTTTCTTTCTGTCTTTACAGCAATATCTTATTGTGTATCGCGGTATATATTCTCTTCCGTCACAATGACCTGCGGACGGATATCCGTAGGCTCTGTGGGAACCTCCGGAAGGATCTGGAAGGAAAATCCTACTGCAACGCGGCAGACCTCCGGATGTTTTTCCAGAAAACGGTCATAAAAACCGCCGCCATAGCCTACCCGGTTGCAATTTATGTCAAAAGCCACCCCGGGCATGACCATCATGGCTTCTTCCCAGGAAACCGTTTCTCCGTCTTCCTTTGGCTCAGGGATCCCGAAGTAGCCGGATTCCAGCTGACTGAAATCGGTCAGTCTGTAAAATACCATATCCTTTCCGAAAACCTTTGGCACTGCCACTTCCTTGCCGTCTTTCCAGGCTTGCTCGATGATATAGCGTGTGATCACTTCATGGTTATAATCTGCGTATGCCATGATCCGTTCTGCATTCCGGTATTCCGGAAGCTGTGTCAGGGCCTCTGTGATCCGGAGACTGTTTTCCCGGATCCAGGCATCGGTATGTTCTTTTCTGGCTTTGAAGATCTTTTTTCTAATTTCCTTTTTTTCTTCCATATTTTTCTCCAAGATTGGTGATGCTGCCATCCTTTTCTTTGATATCGATATTATTCAGATGCGCACGGAGATTCCCCTTCACTGCATCCAGATATTCTCTCCGAAGCTTCGCCTGTTCCACCTTTTCTTCCTCGGTAAGACCTACACTTTTCTGTTTATGTGCCAGTGCGTTGATCCTGTCGATCTTGATATTGTCCATCATAATGATACTCTCCTTAAAGCAGTTTTTCGATATAATCAATGAGGAAGAATTCTTCCTTCTTGTTTCCTACAAATAATGTTCCACAGCTCCTGCCTTCCACGATCCTGTGGATGTTGTGGAAGTCGTTTCCGTTGGCAATAACCATGTCCGCCCCTGCCGCAGTGGCGATGATTGCAGCGGTAAGCTTGGTCGCCATTCCCCCGGTACCGACATTGCTTCCTGTGGAGGATTTGCCAAGCTTACGCATATTGTCATCCATGTTTTCTACAATGTCGATAAACTGTGCATCCGGATTGGAATTGGGATCGTCTGTAAAAAGACCGTCAATATCGGACATGAGGATCAGAAGATCCGCATCGATCAGTGCAGCAACCACAGAGGAAAGGGTATCGTTGTCTCCGAATTTTACCAGGTTCTGGAATTCGTAGGAGGATACCGAGTCGTTCTCATTTACAATAGGGATCACCTTTTCTGCCAGAAGCTGCTGGAAGGTATTCTGGGCATTCCTGCGGTTGGTATTGTTAACCATGGTATTCTTGGTCATCAGGATCTGTGCCACCATCTGATTGTATTCCCCGAAAAGCTTCTGATAAATGGTCATTAGCCTGGCCTGACCCACAGCTGCACAGGCCTGCTTTTTCTCAAGCTCTGCCGGCTTTCCCTGCATCCCCAGTGCAGCTGCACCTACCGCAATGGCTCCGGAGGATACCAGCACTACGTCTTTCCCCTGGTTATGAAGGTCACTGAGCTCTCTGGCCAGGATCTCCAGCTTACGGAGATCCAGTCTTCCTGTTTCTGCGTGGATCAGTGATGATGATCCGATCTTGATAACGATGCGTTTCTTGTCTTTCAGTCGTTCCCTGTAATCTGCGTTCATGTTTTTTGTTTCTCCTGATACCTGTATTTTAGTCTTACTGATAAGTAACGGAATCAATCCGGTCATTCTGTACGATCTCCACCCAGGTAGTACCCGGATTCAGGCGGATCTCCTGTTCATTTCCGTCGTAATAATGCGTGATCCCCCATGGAGAATCCTTCTCCCAGCGGATATCAATGGCTCTGCCTCTGGTAATAAACTTGCCCTCTCCGCCGGAAATGGCATCAATATTCAGATAGCCGTTTCCATCGTAGGCCGGGCAGGATGAATACTGAAGGATAATATTGTCGCAGGTAAGCGGTTCATTATCCAGCTGATCCACATGTTCCTTGCCAAACTGGAATCTCTTATATTCCTTTGTCTCCTCATCGTATTCATACCAGGGATGATTGTCAGTAAAATTATCCAGCTTCACAAGGCTGGCTGTGATCCCATCCGGTACAGTCTCTGTACCATCTTCTGCAAAAAGATAATGTCCGGTATATTCTTCTTTATATTCCTGGCTGTATCCCATAGCATCTATGCCTGCCTGAAGGTGGCTGGCATCTGTATAGGCATTGTGAGGTGCCTTCCTGTCTGTTGTGCGGAAAAAAGCCAGCTTGCCGATCTGGATCCCGTTGAGGTTATCGATCACATGCTGCTCCAGATAAGGCAGTGCATAGGCAGCCTGTCCGTAGTGGGCATAGATCGCATTAAATTCGTTGGCATAAAAGAGATAATAGTCACGGCAGCTGCGAACGGAACCGATCCGTTCCAGCTCATCGTAATCTTCGAGAATGCCCATAAGACGGGTAATATTACCTTCCACCGGCGCTTCGTAGACAACACCGGCATGTCCGATACCACTCTGGGGAGCTCCGACACTGTTGTTGCCCATCATCACGGCAACCGGTCTTCTCCGTCCAATGCTCTCCGGAACATTTTCGCCGGTAAGATAGCTCTTTACCTGGGTTTCTTCCTGCTTTTCCTCATTGGGGACAAAGCCTACCAGATCCTGCCCTGCTCCAAAAGCGGGAACAGTCTGGGCAATGCAGATGCATGCAGCTGTGATACCTGCCAGGATACCTGTCTTTTTCATTCTCATATATTACCTCCTTTTCTTAAAGCGGAAGAGTTTTCCGCTTAGCTTTTCCGTGGGACAGCCCGTCTAGCGGTTGATCCCCAGCTCCTTCAGTGCCGCTGCCTGCTTGGCTTCCATGACCTTTGCCTCATCCTCTGTCATATGATCATAGCCCAGAAGATGCAGCATACTGTGTGCCACCAGGAAACAGAATTCCCTTGTCACACTATGTCCGTATTCCTCTGCCTGGGCAAAAACCTTGGGCACGGAGATCATGATATCTCCAAGAAGGAGTTCATCACTGTCCAGATCAAAATAGGACTCATCCTCTTCCACAACGGAATAATCCGCCGGTGTCTCAAAGGGGATCATAGGAAATGACAGCACATCCGTAGGAGCCTGGATATTCCGGAATTCCGTATTTACCCTCTTGATCTCCTCGTTGTCTGTCAGGACAAGATTGACCTGTCCGTCATAGGGACATTTTTCCATTTCAAGAACCTTGTCCGCAACCTGGGATGCAAGGGCAGCATAGTCAATGCCCAGCTCCTGATCTGTCTCATATTCGATATTTATGGTCATCTTCTGTACTCCTTATTTTTTACAGCATACCTGTCATCCTTCCTGGATTTGGCAGGCTTCTGTTTTTTTTCATAATCGTCATAGGCCTGTACGATCTGCTGTACAAGTGGATGACGTACAACATCCTTGCTGGTCAGCTGACAGAATCCGATGTCATCGATCTTCTTCAGCACCTTCATCGCCACATCCAGACCAGACGTGGCATCCCTGGGAAGGTCCTTCTGGGATGCATCTCCTGTGATGATCACCTTGGAACCGAAGCCGATCCTGGTCAGGAACATCTTCATCTGGGCAGGTGTGGTATTCTGTGCCTCATCTAGGATGATGAAGGCATTATCCAGTGTACGTCCCCTCATATAGGCAAGAGGGGCAACCTCGATGAGCCCCTTCTCCATGTTTTTGGCAAAGCTGTCTGCACCCATGATCTGATACAATGCGTCATAAAGAGGACGCAGATAGGGATCGACCTTGCTCTGGAGATCGCCAGGAAGGAATCCCAGCTTCTCGCCTGCCTCAATGGCCGGTCTGGTAAGAATGATCCTGGAAACCTCCTCATTGCGAAAAGCAGTTACTGCCATAGCCATGGCAAGATAAGTTTTGCCGGTTCCGGCAGGTCCCACGCCGAACACGATCATCTTCTTACGGATCTGTTCCACATAGTCCTTCTGTCCGAGAGTCTTGGGCTTGATGGGTCTGCCCTGTATGGTATTACAGATAAAATCCTTGTCGATCTCCTCCATCACGGAGCCGATCTTCTCCATGGCAAGGGAAAGTGCGTAATTCACATTCTGTTGTGTGATGGTATTGCCTCTGCCCGCAAGTGTGTTCAGTTCCTCCACGATCGCCCTGGCCTGTGTGGCTCCCTCCTGGCTTCCCAGAATCTTAAGAGAACCGTCACGGAAGATCATGGTTACGTTCAGAGTACGTTCAATCAGCTTCAGATGCTCGTCAAACTGTCCGAAAATATTCGCCTGGCGGTCTGCCGGCACATCCACATATAATTCGATAATGCTGCTAGCCATCCTCTGGTGTCCTTTCTTTTGGCTGCGTCTTTTTTTCTGTGGGGGCTTCTCTTCCGGTCCGTTCAATGACGGTAAGAGTGCCTCTGCTGACGCAGTCCTGGTGATTTATTTCTATTTTAACATTATTTTCAGATATTTGAACCCCTTTTTCTATTAATTTTTCTTCATAGGCATAAAGCCTTTGTATGGCCTGTTTTTTTGCGGCATCCTCTGTCAGCTGCTCTTTCTGTACTTCGTACTTCCCGATCGCAGCGATCCCCAGGGTAACAGGAGAACGAAAAATCCCGATACTGAAAAGAGGTTCCCGGCTGACGAGGCGTTCCTCATTTTGTTTCAGAGGAGAGGAAAAGTCCAGAAACCAGTTTCCCAGCTGAAAAAAAAGCCTTGTTTTCTTTTTACCGGACCGTACCTTTTTCTCTATGTCCAACGGAAAGGTATCGTAATAGGCAATGGTATGTCGGATGTAAATATCCGCATCTGCCTGAACATATGCATAGCGGATGACCTCCTGGCTGTCATCGGTGATGTCCACGATCCCGGAAACCAGTTCCTGGCCTTTTTTTATTTCATCCCCGGCCCTGACAAGAGGAGTTCCCTGCCGTGTGACCATGGAATCGATCACACCGTCCAGGGTTGAAAACAAACTGCATGATCTTTCTTCCGGCTCTGCTTTTTCTCCGGCAGTTCCCTCCCGGATATCAAAACGCAGGCCCGTTCCCGAAAATCCGGCTGACACCCAGGTAATCTCCGGAAATTCTCTTCGCAGGGAAGCTGCAAGTGCACTGCAACTGATCTTCTTTCTGGATACTCCGAAACAGACCCCCTGCTCTTTCAGAAAGCTCATCAGCTGGGGTGTGGGATTTAAAATATTTCCCCGGACCTCAACGTTCCACACTCTGCCTGACAGAAAAAAAAGGAGGCAGAAAACTGCCAGAAACCCCGCGGGGATCATTTTTCTTCTTTTACAGAAAAGCAGAAAAAACAAAGGTCCTCTTTTTTTCAGGATGTGGATATGTACCCCGGTTTTTCTCCGCAGTGGCGAGATCTGCAGAAAATCCGCTACCTTCATAGTCAGCTGAAGCTCCGTCTCACCGGTGCGGATGATCCTTTTCAGATCCATTTCCCTGCCTCTGCAAAGGTTCACGAACCGCTGACATTGCTGTCCCTTAACAGAAACCCGCACAAAACCTGGGACCATTACTTATTTCCCTCCTCCAGCGTAATGCTTTCGATCTGCCCGCGGATACATAGTTCAAGGGTTGTGTAGCAGGGGATCACAAGGTTTTTCCCACGGATCACAAGTCTGCCGGAAGGTGTCAGTATCAGGATCTCCTCCCTTGTATAGCTCTGGATATTCCGGTAATTTTCGATCACTGCCCGGCGTTTTCCCGTAAGTATCACCTGCACCTCCCGAAATGCCGGTTCCCCGGGAAGCTCCAGAAAAGCTGACATTTTTCTCATTAAAAAAATCCTCCGGCTTTTATCATTAATCTATGCCGGAGGATTTCTTCTTATGTATCTTTCACTGTATCTGCTTTTTGTCTTTTATCTGCGGATCAGCACCATGGAAAACCAGAGAATGGTATTTCCACCCAGATTGTATTCCATAGCTTCCTTTTCTACGATCTCACTGACTACCACGCCATAGCTTTCCAGACATGGATGCATATGCTCCGGAAAACGGCATGGTTTTCCGTCCAGATAGGCACAGCGTTCACAGAAGTCACAGGATTCCGTGGAAAGCGTAAAGGTCTCATAGCCCTCTCCCTCCAGAAAATCACGTACCTTCTCTGTAAGCGCTTCGTGTTCCATTCTTGTGGAAAGCATCTCCTTCATGTTCATGATATCCGATACCTCCGCAACGCTGGAAAAGAAAACTGCTTTCGGATAGCTCCGGATCTTCTTTTCGCATTCTGACAGCTCTCCCACTGCCGGAGGACAGGCCCATGTACTCCCATAACGTTCACATTCCTGTTTACAGATCGTACGCACACGTGACTGTACTTTAATATCCCCGGTATCCAGCACACGATACTCAAAAATGGGATACTGGGAAATAAACTCATCAAATTTTTCTTTTATACTGTTCATACCTTTAAGATCTCCTGTTCTCCAAAAAGGCTCATAACTGCTGCCTCATAGTCACCAAAATGCTGGGATTTTTTGATCTTTTTCAGATATCTGGCATAATTGGTAAAGCCCGGTGCCATATAACTCCACAATTCCTTCATGCGGAAAAGTACATTTCGTTCTCCTGAAAGATATTCCTGATAATCCCGGTAAAGACGGTCATGGAACTGCCGCAACTTTTTTCGGTATTCTTCCCGGTGATCCTCTCCGTCTTCTTTTTGCATAATGGCATCCAGAAGATAGGGCCTTGCGATCAGGCCTCTTCCGTACATGACGCTGTCTGCATCCGGAAATTTCTCCCGAATTTCCTGATAAGCCTCCGCCGAAAAAATATCCCCGTTATATCCCAGAGGAACCTTCAGCTTTTCCCTTGCCTCCTCATACAGTCCATATCTGGGAATCCCCTTATAATGATCCTTCAGAAGGCGTGGATGGATGATCAGCTCCTTCAGCGGGTATCTGCCGTAGATCTCAAGAAGCCGTTCCCAGTCTTCCTCATAATCCGTTCCCACTCTTGTTTTTATGGAGATCTCCATCCCGGTCTTTTCGAAGATCTCATCCAGAAAACGTTCCAGCTTATCCGGCTCGCCCAGGAAACCGGCACCCTTTCCCTTGGCTGTGACAGTTCCCGAGGGGCATCCCAGATTGAGATTTACTTCCCTGTGTCCGTATTCATCCCGGAAGATATGCGCTGTTTTCACAAAATCCTCCGCATTGTTGGTCAGGATCTGGGGGATCACCGGAAGATCTCCGTTGGTTTCCGGTGATACCTCTTTGATCTCCTTGCTGCTGAGACGTTTATTGGGCTTGGCAGTGATGAAGGGAGTAAAGTATTTATCCATGGGATAAAAACAGTCATGATATGCATTCCGGTAAACCCAGTTGGTTACGCCCTCCATAGGTGCCAGATAATTCTTCATTGTTTATCCTCCTTCATCCGGAAATAGATCTGCTTTCTCCCTCCGCTTCCTGTGGGGATCCTGCCTGTCTCATAATTTCCCAGAGATTTGATAAAGGGGGTCAGCTTGGAATATCCGTAATTACGCACATCAAAATCCGGAAGTCGTTTCCCCAGCTGATCTCCCAGCTGTCCGGAGGAAAGCCATCCCTCTTCGTCAGAAAATTTCTCGATGATGGCATTAATGGCCTTGCGTACCCGCTTGAGATCTTTGTTCTTCCTGGAGCCGGAGCTGCTCTGTTTGCTGCTGTTTCCGGATTTTTTAGCTTCTGCTGCAGTAGCCAGATCTTCCTTCTTCTCTTCCTCCTGTTGGTTGCGGTAGAGAAGATCCAGATATTTAAACTGGTTGCATGCGGAAATAAACGGCTTCGGCGTCTTCTCCTCTCCCATACCCAGGACCAGCATTCCGGATTCCCGGAGCCTTGCTGCCAGACGGGTGAAATCACTGTCCGAAGAAACAATACAATATCCATCCACATTTCCGGAATACAGAATATCCATGGCATCAATGATCATCGCCGAATCGGTGGCGTTTTTTCCGGTGGTATAGCTGTACTGCTGGATAGGAATGATGGAATCCTCCAGAAGAACCTTTTTCCAGGAGGAAAGCCGTGCACTGGTCCAGTCTCCATAGATCCGTTTGTAGGTGGCTATGCCAATGTTTGCCACTTCATCCACGATGATCTTGATGTATTTGTCTGATACATTATCTGCATCGATCAGTATTGCAATTCTTAATTCGTTGTCCATAAATCCAACCTTTTCTGTTTAATCTGTGCCGTCTCCGATGCGGATCAATGCTCCAGCATGATCTTGAGGATCTCTCTGTCTGTTTCCTTCATACCGTCTTTTCCGATCTGTCCCACACAGCTGATGGTCTCTGCGGTTTCTTCCTGGAGAATTCCTGTATAAGGTGCATAAGACTGCCCGTTCATGGCAAGATGATGCGCCAGGAAGGCTGCATCAAGACTGGCTGCGATCTTGGCTGCACAGGAGATCTTGGCCCCATCACAGATGATTCCCGGAATATTGGCAAGGGTATTCTCGATCGTTTTTTTGATCAGGGAAATATCTCCGCCTACCATATAGGTAATGGCAGCTCCGGCTGCACAGGAGGCTGATACCGCACCGCAGAAGGCAGACAGCTTCCCTATATATTGCTTCTGATAGACTGTGAGGAGATTGGAAAACACCAGAGCCCTGTAGAGGCTGTAATCCGGCAACTCCATCTCTCTTGCATAAACGATCAGCGGAACAGAGCATGCAATTCCCTGATTTCCGCTTCCGGAATTGATGACAACCGGCATATCACAGCCACCCATACGTGCCTCAGAAGCCGCTGCAGTAAGACTTCTCATTCTGGTGAGCATATCGTGAGAATAATTTTCACGGATCACGCGCCCGATACCCAGGCCGTATTTTCCGGTCATTCCCTCATGAGCAATGGCCATGTTGCTTCTGATCTGCGCATCCAGAAGCTCCTTTACATCGGAAAGCTCTACGGTATCTGCAAATTCCCGAATATCCTCCAGATTTAACAGGCCGCGGTCCGTCTCTTCCTTTTCTTCCACTGCTTTATCTGCATCAAGGAGGATCTCTCCGTTTTTGCTGATCCTGGTCACATTGATATGATCGTATTTGATCTCCAGGCTGACGGCATCTTCACCGGCATACATTTCGATGATAATGTGAAGGACTACCGGCGTGTCCAGAAGCTCCACCTTACAGATATCTGCCTCCAGAAGTTCCCGGCAGCGTGCCCTGCCCTTTTCATCGACTTTGGAAAGAACTTCCATATTCAGTGAGGCATCTCCTGCCACCGCCCCAAGGATCACACCTGCAGGAATCCCCTTTAAGCCTCCTGAATTGGGAATGATCACACAACGCACATTTTTGATGATATTTCCGGAACATTTTGCTACGATACGCTCCGGCTCTTTCCCAAGGATCTCTCTTGCTCTTGCCGCACCATAGGCCAGAGCGATCGGTTCTGTGCATCCCATAGCCGGGATCATCTCCTCACGGAGGATCGCCAGATAGTTTTTATATATATTTTTGTCCACTTTTTTATTTACCTTCCCGTATTTTATGATTATTTCTTTTCCTGATATTTATGACATGCTACCATATGTCCCGGCTCCACCTGACGAAGTGCGGGGGTTTCCTGTCTGCAGCGTTCCTCACACCACGGACAGCGGTTATGGAAGCGACAACCCCCGATAGATCTGGACTGTACCCCAGTATCCGTAACGATCTGATCCAGAGTTTTGACTCTCGGGTCCGGAACCGGAATCGAGGAGATCAGCATTTTTGTATAAGGATGCAGCGGATTGGAATAGAGCTTATCTGCATCTGCGATCTCCATGAGATTTCCAAGATAAAGCACCCCGATCTCATCACAGATCTTCTGGACCACCTGCAGCTGATGGCTGATGAACAGATAGGTCAGCCCGTATTTTTCCTGAAGATCCTGAAGCATCTGGACGATCTGGGCCTGCAGGGAAACATCCAGCGCAGAAATGGGCTCATCGCAGACTACAAATTCCGGCTGTACGGAAAGTGCTCTTGCAATGGAAATCCTCTGACGCTGTCCGCCGGAAAACTCATGAGGATACTTCAAAAGATCCTGATCTTTGAGGCCAACCACGCGGATCAGTTCTTTGGCACGCTCCTTACGTTCTTTCTGCGTGTACATTTTATGGATCGCCATAGGCTCACAGATGATATCCTGCACTGTATGGCTTGGGTCCAGAGAGGAATAGGGATCCTGAAAAACGGACTGCATTTTTTTGCGGTATGGAAGCAGTTCTTTTTCACCCATGGCTCCGATCTCTGTTCCTTCATAAAAAATCTCACCGCCTGTGGGTTTATGATAACGTAGGATTGCCTTTCCGATGGTAGATTTTCCGCTTCCGGATTCTCCTACCAGACCGAAGGTTTTCCCCTTTTCAATCGAAAAGCTTACCTGATCCACAGCCTTCAGTATGCCCGGCTTAAAGGACAGAAGCTTCGGAGATTTCTGTTTAAAATATACTTTCAGATCTTTTACTTCAATTAAGGGCTTGCTCATCTCTTCTCCTCCCTTCTGTGACAGAATATCCTGTGTCCCTCTGAAGCCTCATAATATTTCGGAAGACAGGCTTCACAGGTTTTGTCCGCATATTTACAGCGATTCAGGAAGGGACACAGATCACCGTTTCCGTCCGAAAGATCTCTCTCCAGAAACTGTTCAAAGGTACCTCCCACCCGCGGCATGCTTGCGATCAGTGCCTGTGTATAGGGATGTCCCGGATGAAGAAAGATCTCTTCTACCGTTCCCTCTTCCACCACGTAGCCACCACACATGACAGCTACCCGTTTACAGGTCTGCGCTACAACGCCCAGATCATGGGTGATCAGGATGATGCTCATATTGTTTTTTTTCTGAAGTTCCAGAAGCAGATGAAGGATCTGCGCCTGGATCGTAACGTCCAGGGCTGTGGTCGGCTCATCTGCGATCAGGATCTTCGGGTCACTGCTCATGGCCATGGCGATCATCACACGCTGGCGCATACCGCCGGAAAGCTCGTGGGGATAGCTGTTCATAGCCTTTTCCGGGTCTGTGATGCCAACGGCTGTGAGAAGCTCCAGCACCCGGGCCTTTGCTTCTTTTTTGTTCATATTGGTATGGCGCCGGATCAGCTCTACCATCTTATTGCCAACAGTGTAAACCGGATTCAGTGCGGAAAGAGAATCCTGAAAGATCATGGCGATCTCACCACCGCGGATCTCACGGAGCGCTGCTTCATTTTTCTTCAAGATATCTTCTCCCCGGAACAGGATCTCACCACCCATGATCTTACAGTTGGATGGTCCGAGACGGAGAATGGATTTGGTGGTCACGCTTTTTCCGCTTCCGGACTCTCCTACGATCCCGAAAAAATCCCCCTCACCGATGGCAAAGCCTGCACCTTTTACTGCCTGTGTCTCTCCAAGGTCTGTAAAGAAAGACACCTTCAGATCTTTTACTTCCAGTAATTTTTCCATATGTAAATGTCCTCCTTACTTGGGCTCGAATACTTTTCTTAATACTTCTCCCAGATAATTGAAGCTGACGACCGTGATCAGGATCAGGATTCCGGGGAAAATAGCCAGATACGGTGCCTGCTGGATATAGCGCTGTGCATTGCTCAGCATACTTCCCCAGGAAGCCGTAGGCGGCTGGATACCCAGGCCGAAAAAGCTCAGCGCAGATTCCATCAGGATGGCATTGGCAATGTTCATGGTTGCAGCCACGATAATGGTAGGCATGATGTTAGGCAGGATATGATGTACAATGGTGGAGAATTTCTTCTGTCCGGAGATCTTTGCATAGATGACATACTCTCTCTCGTTCAGGGAAATAGTCTCGCCACGGACGATCCTGGCAATGTTCATCCAGGTCAGAAAGCCGATGATCAGGACAATGTTCTGAAGTCCCGGTTTCAGGAAGGCATTCATAACGATCATGATCAGGAATGTCGGAAGGCTCATCAGCGCATCCACCAGACGCATCAGCACTGCATCCACCGTTCCTCCCACAAAACCGCTGATGGAACCGATGATCACACCAAGGGCTGTCGAAAGCACCATGGAAAGGAAGCCCACCAGAAGGGATGCTCTTCCTCCGTAAATACAGCGAGCCAGATAATCCCGTCCCATATCATCCGTACCGAAAAGGTGTGCCATGGATGGAGCATTCAGTCGCTCTGTGGCGCTGATGGCATTGGGATCTACCGGATACAAAAAGGCAAAAATGGAGATCAGTGCCAGCAGGATGATCGCTGCTGCACCTGCCACTGCAAGTTTATTTGTCTTAAAACCAAGTTTGATATTTTTCCAGATATTTTCTCTCATGTCCCTTTACCTCCTAACATCCTGCTTTGCGGATCCTCGGATCAAAGACAGCATACAGGATATCTGCCAGAAGATTTCCGAGCACCACGAGAAGCGCGGTAAACATGGTGATTCCCATGATCAGGGGATAATCATACTGCATAACAGCGGTCACTGCCAGCTGACCGATTCCCGGCCATGCAAAAACCTGCTCGGTGATAATGGCACCGGAAACCAGAGACTGCAGGCTCATTCCGAGAACTGTGATCATAGGAAGCATGGCATTTTTCAGTACATGCCGGAAAAGGATTCCAGACTCTTTCATTCCGTAAGCCTTCTGCACCATAACATAATCGGAGGACATTTCCGTAATGGTACTGCTTCTTAAATACCGGATGTACTGTGACGCATTTGCAAAGGTCAGAACTGCGCAGGGCATGACCATATGCAGGATCAGATCTCCTAAGGAACGGTTGCCGTCTGAATGCATACCGATACTTGGCAGGATATGGAGATGCACACTGAAGAGATAGATCAGCATGATACCGAACCAGAACGTAGGAATGGAGATACCTACATAACAGAACATGCTGGTGATCTTATCCAGAACACCATTTTTATTCTTTCCTGAATACAGGCCCAGTACAATGGCAATGAGAAAACCAAGCAGCATGCTGGTCCCCATTAGGATCACGGTTGCGGGAAGCCTCTCCAGCATCTGTGTCAGGACCGGTCGGTTATTCATCAGGGAATTTCCGAAATTCCCGTGAAAGATCCTTCCCAGCCACAGAAAGTACTGCTCATAGACAGGCTTTGTAAGTCCCAGGCTTTCTCTCAGGTTCTGGATATATTCTTCACTCATATTTGGTTCCACATAAGTCAGGACAGGATCTCCGGGCGCTGCTTTTGTCAGTGCAAAGCAGAGAACAGAGACAATAAACAGTGTCAGAATACACTGTATCAGACGGTTTACGATCTTCTTCAAAATGTACCTCCTTTATTTTCCCCGAAAACAGGAAATCGGCTGGCGCAAAAACGCGTCAGCCTCTTTCTGTTTCCGGTATTCATCCGCTATAAAATTATTTATTTCTCCAATGTGTAGATCTTGGAATAATCATAATAAATAGTTTTTAACAGACATTCATCAAAGCCTCCGAAATCTTTACTTACCGCATAGAAACCATTGGAATAAGCGATCGGATAGATATACATGTTATCATTGATCGTATTCTGGATCTCCTTATAAATCTCGCCACGTTTTGTCTCATCTGCAGTGCTGTTGCCCTCTTCCCACAATGCATCCAGATCTGTATCCTTGATCCTGGAATAGTTGGAACGGCTGACGGAAGAACTCATGTCTGCATAAAGGCTCGGCTCTTCTCCCAGAGTGTAGAAGCTCAGTACCAGATCATAATCTGTGCACTCAGGATCCTTTGTCTTATTCTTGAAGGTAGACTCATCTGTAGGAAGAAGATTGATGGTGATTCCTACATTGGCAAGGGCAGACTGTACATACAGAGCCTCACTCTCCATTGTCTTATCTGTGGAGATATACATCAGGTTCAGAGAAAGACTTGTCTTTCCTGCTTCGGAAAGGAGCTCCTGTGCTTTAGCCGGATCATTGTCGTAGGTATTGTCCGGTTTTGTATAGTAGAGTGTATCCGGTGTAAAAATAGAATCTGCAGGCTCTGCATAATCCTCGGAAAGGAAAGCAAACTGACAGAACTCCTCTTTATTCAGTGCGTATGCGATCGCCTGACGTACCTTTACATCCTGAAGATCTTCGTTCAGCTCATTCATGAACATGGCGTTGACACGTCCGGAATTATAGGTATTGATGTTTACGTTATCGTAAGCACTGACGGTATCGTAATCATCTGCGCTGATCAAACGTGCATCCAGATCTCCGCTTGCAAGTGCCGCATTGGCGGAGCTGGAATCCTTTACGATCTTGAAGGTGATGGAATCCAGATTTACATCATCAAAATAGTCATCGAATTTTGTTACTTTATAATACTCTCCGGATTTGTATTCCTCGAACTTAAAAGGACCACTTCCCACCGGTTCATTGTTGAGATCACTTTCTCCGATATTCTCCACGCCGTCATAAATATGCTTCGGAATACAGTAAACCTGGCTCAGTCCGCCAAGAAATCCTGCGGAAGATGATCCAAGGGAAATCTTGACTGTAAGGTCATCAACCTTCTCTGCCTCTACTGCCTTGTCATTAACGTATCCGTAAGAAGAATACGGAACATTCTGCTTCTCATCTACCAGCACCTGCATGGTGAATACCACATCATCGGCTGTGATCGGCTGACCGTCATGCCATTTCAGTCCGTCTTTGAGCTTCAGTGTGAATTCGCTGGCATCATCATTGGCTGTTACACTTTCGCAAAGTCCGTTTCCGTAATACATCTCTCCGTTCACGATCTCAAAAAACGGGCTGTACAGTGCCTGCATCATATCGAAGCTTGTCTGATCCACAACATAAAGCGGATTGATGTTCTGCGGATCTGCTGTTTCTGCAATGGTAATATTTCCGCCTTCCGCCTTGGTTCCTTCTGTTTCTGCTGCAAAAGCAGTCATTCCTGACATAACAGTTGTTCCTGCCACTGCAGCAGCCAGAAGCGCTGCCAGTACTTTTTTTCTCATTTCCTGTTCCTCCTGTGTTTCAGTGAGTATTCCTCTTTTCCCACCAGTTTAATATGATATAGGTAAAATAATACTATACCATATTACCTTTGTCAAGCTGTCCCTGGCTCTTCAGAGATTTTTTTACTGCATTTCGTTAAAGCTTGTATTTATTCTACATACAGATCACACAGGCGTCAAGATAAATTTTCTGTATCTTGCCTCTGATCTATATATATTTCCTTAATTCGTCATATTTTTGATCCAGCGTCCGTAATTGCACTTCAAAAATGCAGGCACGCATTTAAAGATCTGATCTGCATTCAGGCAGCATACCACCACTGCCGGAGATGCCTTGACCACAAATGCCATAAACATGGACAGAGGGATCACGATCCCCCAGGTACTGATCAGGTCCACCTTCATGGAATAAGCAATGCTTCCGCTTCCCCGGATGATACCACCGTTTGTCGGCATCTGATAGGACATTCCTACCATCACTACACTTAAGTTATTACCGAAAACCCGAAGGCAACCCCTGCAATTTCCACACAGCGCAGTGTAGCAAGCAGGATCTGCGTCACCGCAAAGAAAAAGTAAGTAAACCGGATGATCGCCAGATAGGAAAGACCGGCTTCGATAATCGTCTGGTCTGTTGTAAAAAGCCCCAGCAGCTGTGTTGGAAAAAGGCTGGCCAGGATAAACAGCACAAGGGCAATAAAAAAGCCTGTGCGCATGGCCCAGGCACCGATCTTCCTTACCGGCTCTGTCTCTTTCTTTCCCCATTACTGACTTCCGAATATGACAAGTCCGTCTCCCAGAGCCATAAGCAGCTGCTGAAAGACGAACTGTACCTGGTTTACGGTAGTCACACCGGATAATGCAGTTTCGCTGAAGGCTCCAAGCATAATGTTGTCAGCAAGATTGACACTTAAGGTCACTACATTCTGCAACACCAGCATGGAGCATAATTTCAGAAAATTACGATAAAAATTCTTCATCAGTCTTTTACGATGGCAATGATATCATCTGCGTTGATCACCAGATATTTCTCACCCTCATATTTGATCTCGGTTCCTGTGTATTTTCCGTAGATCACACGGTCGCCCGGCTTTACCTGTACCGGTACTTCTTTACCGTCTACGACCTTACCGCCACCTACTGCGATAACCTCTGCCTGCTGGGTTTTCTCCTTGGAGCTGTCCGGAAGTACGATGCCGGATGCGGTTTTGTCTTCTGTCTCAAAATATTTTACGATAACTCTGTCTGCAACTGGTTTTAATGCCATATTCATTTCCTTCTTTCTGTGATTATTAGCACTCTTAAACTTCGAGTGCTACTTTTTTTATCATACTACACATCCCAAAATTGTCAAGATATTTGCAGATATGTAGTATGATATTATTTATGATAGGGCTCTCCGCTGATGATACGATAGCTGCGGTAGATCTGTTCCAGAAGGATCACACGCATCAGCTGATGAGGAAATGTCATCTTCGAAAAGCTTAAAGCATAGTCTGATCTCTTCAGTACTTCTTTTCCAAGACCGATAGAGCCGCCGATCACAAACTGGATATGGCTGGTCCCACGTATTCCCAGCTCGTTGATCTTCCGTGCGAAGTTCTCAGAGGTCAGCTGTTCGCCTCCGATCTCCAGAGTGATCACAAACGCATCATCCCGGATATATTTAAGAAGACGCTCCCCTTCCTTGTTCCGAATGGCATCTTCTACTGTTTCGCTGGCATTATCCGGTGTTTTTTCGTCGGACACTTCTATGATCTCCAGCTTGCAGTAACGCCCGAGGCGCTTGGAATACTCCGCAATGGCATCCCGCAGATATTTTTCCTTGATCTTCCCTACTGTCAGGATACTTATTTTCATCCGCCGTTCTCCTCCAGATAATTCTCAAATTCTTCTGCTGACATCAAAACCTTCCTTGGCTTGGTTCCTTCCTCCGGACCTACCACTCCTGCGTCACAAAGCTGATCCATGATCCTTGCCGCACGGTTAAATCCGATCTTGAACATACGCTGAAGCATACCGATGGAGGCCTTTTCCTTCTCAATGATAAATTTACCGGCTTCTGTAAAATAGACATCTCTGTCACCGCCGCCGGCTCCTCCCGGGATACCGGCTGTATTGACCTGCTTCTCGATGGAGGTATCATAAACAGCACCCTGATTTTTGTCAGAAACATATTCTACGACTGCACTGACCTCCTCATCTGAAACAAAAGCACCCTGCAGTCTGGCCGGCTTCTGATATCCCTGAGGATAAAACAGCATATCGCCCTTGCCAAGAAGCTTCTCGGCACCGTTCATATCCAGGATCGTTCTGGAATCCACACCGGAAGATACGGAAAATGCGATCCTAGACGGCATATTGGCCTTGATCAGACCTGTGATGACATTGACCGATGGCCTCTGGGTAGCAATGATCAGATGGATACCTGCTGCACGTGCCAGCTGGGCCAGACGGCAGATCGCATCCTCAACTTCTCCCGGCGCAACCATCATAAGATCCGCAAGCTCGTCCACGATGATCACGATCTGCGGCATCTTCTCAGGTGCCTTTTCTCCCTCCGGGACCCGCATATTGGCAACCTTTTTGTTATATTCTCCAAGATTACGTACCCCATATTCCGCAAAGGCATTGTAACGGCTGGTCATCTCGGAAACAGCCCAGTTCAGCGCACCGGCCGCTTTCTTCGGATCTGTGACCACCGGAATGAACAGGTGCGGGATCCCGTTATATACACTGAGCTCCACCACCTTCGGATCGATCATGATCAGACGCACCTCATCCGGTGTAGCCTTATAAAGGATGCTGATGATCAGCGTATTGATGCAGACGGATTTTCCGGAGCCGGTTGCTCCGGCGATAAGAAGATGCGGCATCTTGGCAATATCTGCCACTACCGGTTTTCCGGCAATATCCTTACCTGCTGCAAAGGACAGCTTGGATTTTGCATTTTTAAACTCCTCTGACTGAAGAAGATCCCTCAGCATGACCGGGCTGTTCTCCTTGTTCGGGACCTCGATCCCCACGGCTGCCTTTCCCGGTATCGGTGCTTCGATGCGGATATCCGGTGTAGCAAGATTCAGCTTGATATCATCGGAAAGACCAACGATCTTGCTGACCTTCACACCCATTTCCGGCTGCAGCTCATAGCGGGTAACGGTAGGTCCGCAGCTCACATTGGTAACGGTTACATTGACGCCGAAATTATGCAGGGTTTCCTGAAGCTTCTGTGCTGTTTTACGCAGATGTGCATCGGAATCTCCCTGAGATCTGCCATCTCCGCGCTTCAGAAGCTTCAGCGGCGGATACTGATATGGTTTCTTCTCCGGAGCTTCTCCCTGGCTGATCTCATGCTGGATATTTCTGATCCCATGCTCGATCTCTGTCTGAGATGACTTCGGGTTTCTGGAGGGCTGATGAGATGCCTTCTGTTCAGCTTCCGGCTGAGGATCCTCCTTTATCTCAGCGGGAACGGCTGCCTTTCCTGTTTCCCGGGAAGCTTTTGCTGCTACAGCTGTCTTTGCCGGCAGGATCTGCTGCATCTCGGGAATATCCACATCCTCGTAGCCGGCATAGGCATCCTCCTCTTCGGCTTCCTGCATTTCTCTTTCGAAATCCGGCTCCTCCGACTCTTCCCGGGCCGGCTGGGACTGTGAACGGTGGATCTGGAATTCAAGCGGCTGAGCATGCTCCTCCGGTTTCTCATCAAGCCCTGGATCCTCTTCTGTCAGATCTGTATCTGCCGGAAGTACAGCCTTTTGTTCATCAAGGAAAGAAGGAAGATTAAATTCTCCCTCCCGGTTCGCCTTCACCGCAGCCTGTCTTTCTTTCTGCGATCTTCTGGCTTTTTTCTTTTGTTTTTTTGAGATATTTTCCGGATCTTCCTCTGTAAGGGCAAGTTCTTCTTCCTCCAGCTCTTCTTCCAGCCGGCGGATCTTCTCCGCTCTTTTTTCCGCACGGATCTTTCTGCGAAGCTCCTTCTGCTTTTCTCTGTCCGGCTGTCCCTCAAGATAAGCTTCTCTGCCCTCTCTTGCTGCATCTGTAAAAAAGTCCAGGATCTTATTCATAAATCCGAAGAAGGATCTCTGTGTTATGATGATGAGAGACACAAGAAGCACCAGAACGATGATCACAGTTCCGCCCACAACGCCAAAAGCGGATGCTGTGGAAATACATACTGCACCACCGAATACTCCACCGCCGGTACGGTATTCCGAACTCAGTGAATAATAATCCGAAAACGTGGTACTTGGCGTATAGCCCTCTGTGATCAGCTGAAGAAAGCCGCAGAGAAACACAAAAAATACCACGCCCGCCAGTACCTTTTTGTAGGCAAGGCGGTTGGTATTGTTCACGATCAGGAACGTAACTCCGGCAAAAAGCAGGATTGGGAAAATATATGCACAAAGTCCCATGATGCCAAAGCATACGGCACTGATGGCATTTCCTACGATCCCTCCCATACCAAATGCACTGATCATCAGGATCAGGCAGGCCGCAAACATCACAAGGATCAGGATCTCTGTCTGAAAGCGGTTACCGACAGGCTGCTGCTTCGCCGCAGGTTTTCTTTTTCTTTTTTTTGTCGTTTTTGAAGCTGCCATTGTCAGACTCCTCCCAGTTGATATCAAATATAATTCGCTGCCAGAATAAGGATTCCGGCTGCAAAAGAATAAAATGCAAAATAACGCAGTCTGACCTGATTCGAAAGCTTAAGCATAAAACGGATCACCAGATAGCCTGTGATCCCGGCCACGATCATTCCAAGAACATAAGTAAATCCCTGGCCAACAGTCATATGAACAGAAGTGAACTCTCCCATCTCCACAAAAAAAGCTCCCACCACAGCCGGAATGCTCATCAGCAGCGAATATTTCACTGCAAACTTCCGTCCGAGGCCGCAGAAAAGTCCTGCACTCATGGTAAGTCCAAGCCTGGAAAGTCCCGGAAACACAGAAAGACCCTGGCAGATACCCATCCACATAGCATCTCCGAAGCTGGTTTCTTTTGTTCCCTTGCTGCCATTGACATTACTGTAGTCCACAACAAGGAGGATCACACCTGTAAGAAGGATTCCGATCCCGGAAAACATGTGTGAGGATGCGCTTCGCACAACAAGTCGTTTGCACTGATATCCGATCAGGACTGTAGGAATAGTAGATACCATGATCAAGGCAGTAAGCTTCCGGTAAGTTCCGCTTATGATCTTTGCGTAGGTAAGCTCTTTCCCAGTCCTACGGTTATAGAGAAAAATATTGGCATTTCCGATCAGATCCAGTATCATTCCGATCAGCTCGATCCCGATCTTCTTGATGTCCTTCAGAAAAACAAGGATCAGAGCTATCATAGTTCCCAGATGGAGCATCACTTCAAAAAGCACACCGGAGCCTCTGGTACCGCCCAAAAGATCCTGCACTCCACAGAGATGTCCGAAGCTGCTCACCGGCAGAAATTCGGTGATTCCCTGAATGATTCCCAATATAATCGCATGTATCACTGACATAATGATATTTCCTTTTCTTAAATTTTTTCCAACACATTATAGCATAACTGAGTAAAACTTACAATCTTCACTTGGTAAAAGTTTCAAACAAATGTTCTTTTTTGATCTGCAAGAAAAAAAATCCTCCGGCTGCATCAGAAAACACAGTCGGAGGATCTGTTTATAAACAGACTTTCTGCTTATTTATTTTTCAGATATTCGTCGATACCTTTTGCACCAGCTTTACCTGCACCCATGGCAAGGATTACGGTAGCTGCACCTGTAACGGCATCACCACCGGCATATACGCCGTCCTTGGATGTCTTACCGGTTTCTTCCTCGGCAACGATACATCTTCTCTTGTTGATGTCAAGGCCCTTGGTTGTGGAAGAGATCAGAGGGTTCGGTGAAGTACCAAGAGACATGATGACAGTATCTACATCCATATCATACTCGGAACCAGGAATCTCTACCGGACGTCTTCTTCCGGATGCATCCGGCTCACCAAGCTCCATCTTGACAACCTTCATACCGTTTACGTGGCCGTTCTCATCAACGAGGATCTCCTTCGGATTTGTAAGAAGATCAAAGATGATGCCCTCTTCCTTAGCGTGATGAACTTCCTCTGCTCGTGCAGGAAGCTCTGCCTCACTTCTTCTGTATACGATATGTACCTCAGCACCAAGTCTCAGCGCTGTTCTTGCAGCATCCATGGCAACGTTACCACCGCCGACAACTGCAACCTTTTTGCCTGCTGCGATCGGTGTATCATAGGAATCATCGAATGCTTTCATGAGGTTGCTTCTTGTCAGGTACTCGTTTGCAGAGAATACACCGCTTGCATTCTCACCCGGGATACCCATGAACATCGGAAGTCCTGCACCGGAACCGATGAATACAGCCTCAAAGCCCTCATCCTCGATCAGCTGATCGATGGTAGTGGATTTACCGATGACAACGTTTGTCTCGAATTTAACGCCAAGCTCTTTGACCTTCTCGATCTCTTTCTTAACAACCTTCTGCTTCGGAAGACGGAACTCTGGAATACCGTAAACAAGAACACCGCCAAGCTCATGAAGAGCCTCGAATACAGTTACATCGTATCCTGCCTTTGCAAGGTCACCTGCACAGGTAAGTCCGGATGGACCGGAACCGATCACTGCAACCTTATGTCCGTTCTTAACCTCTGCTCCTGCAGGTTTGATATCATGCTCCAGAGCATAGTCTGCAACGAATCTCTCCAGCTTACCGATAGAAACAGCCTCGCCCTTCTTACCGCGGATACACTGTCCCTCACACTGGGATTCCTGCGGACATACACGACCACAGATAGCTGGAAGTGCGGAAGATAAACCGATCACCTTGTAAGCCTCTTCCATGTTGCCTTCTTTGATGTGCTCGATAAATCCCGGAATATTGATGGATACCGGACATCCCTCTACACATTTCGGTTTCTTACAGCCAAGGCATCTCTGTGCCTCTTCCATTGCTTCTTCCTGATTATATCCAAGACATACTTCCTCGAAGTTTGTCGCACGTACCTTCGGATCCTGCTCTCTTACAGGAACTTTTTTTAACATTTTTGCATCTGCCATTAGTTGTCACCTCCGCAATGTCCGCATCCACCGTGGTGGGTATCGCCTTCCTGAAGCTTCAGTAATGCACGGCCCTCCTGGGTCTTATACATCTGGCTTCTCTTCATAGCCTGATCGAAATCAACGAGATGTCCGTCGAACTCCGGTCCGTCTACGCAGGCAAATTTGATCTCATCACCGACCTGGAGACGACAAGCGCCGCACATACCGGTTCCGTCAACCATGATCGGGTTCATGCTGACAATTGTGTGGATACCAAGCTTCTTGGTAAGAAGACAGACAAATTTCATCATGATCATCGGTCCGATCGCTACACAGACGTCATAATGCTTGCCCTCGTTTGTCACAAGATCCTCAAGAGTCTTTGTTACCATACCGGAACGGCCATAGGAACCGTCATCTGTTGTAACATAAAGATTGGAAACAGCGCCAAGCTCTTTCTCAAGGATAACCATATCCTTAGTCTTGGAACCAAGGATAACATCCGCTGTGATGCCGTGCTCATGGAGCCATTTAACCTGCGGATAAACAGGTGCGGTACCGACACCACCGGCTACGAATACCATTTTTTTCTTCTTAAGTTCTTCGATATCCTCATGGACGAACTCAGACGGACATCCCAGAGGTCCTACGAAATCACGGAATGAATCTCCCGCCTTCAGTGCGGACATCTTAATGGTAGATGCTCCGATCTCCTGGAATACGATGGTAACTGTACCGGCCTCGCGATCGTAATCGCAGATGGTAAGCGGGATCCTTTCTCCCTTTTCGTCAAGTTTCACAATGATAAATTGTCCTGGCAGACAGTGGCTTGCAACACGTGGTGCATGCACAACCATAAGATGGATCTTAGCTGCCAGCGTTTCAGCTTTTAAAACCTTATACATGGTCTTCCTCCTCGCGCAAATTATAAACCTTTATTAATAATACGCTAAAAATCAGCATATGACAAGAGTAGATTTACAATTTCTGTCAAAATTCTTTACCACAGCACAGCGCAACCATGTTAGTCTTATGCAACTAATATCATCAAAAGCCACATACAAAACTGGTTATTTCTGTGTTTTTTTCCTTTCGATAAGGGTATACAATCGGTCCAGTGCCTCCCGGATCCCTCCTACTTCATCGATGAGTCCTTCCTTTACCGCTTCCTCACCCTCCAGCATAGTCCCCACATCTTTTACAAGCTGGGAGGTATCTAGCATCAGCTCCTCCATCCGTTCTGCCGTGATATGTGAATGTCCGGATACAAAGGCAATGATCCGGTCCTGGATTTTTTCCATATTGCGGTAGGACTGCGCTACGCCGATGAACATTCCGTTCTGGCGCACCGGATGGACCACCATGGTAGCACTTGGCACGATAAAGGAATAATCTGCTGATACCGCCATGGGTACACCTATGGAATGTCCCCCGCCCAGCACCAGGGAAACCGTAGGGATACTCAGAGACGCGATCATCTCCGCAATGGCAAGCCCTGCCTCCACATCTCCTCCTACCGTATTTAAAAGGATCAGAAGTCCCTCGATCTCCTCATCATCCTCAATGAGAGCCAGCTTTGGCAGTACATGCTCATACTTGGTTGTTTTGCTGTGAGACGGCGCGGATTCATGACCTTCGATTTCCCCGATCACCGTCAGAAGCTCCACTTTATGCTTCCGGGAATTTCCATCGAGCACTGCCTGCCCGGTTTCCCGGATCTGTTCGTTCTGGCTCGCTTCCCGGTCCAGTTCCTTCTGTTTTCTCTCTTCGCTCTGTTTTTCCATAAAAAAATACCTCCGGAATCTGAAATTCTGGAGGTATTATATGCAAAATATTACTTTCTATTCAGAGATCATTCGTCCCAGTTTGTCCATACGTCAGTAACGTCGTCGTCATCATCAAGAAGATCCAGTGTTCTGTGAAGATCTTTGATAGCCTGATCATCCGTCAGCTCCACATAGGTCTGCGGGATCATGGCGATCTGTGCTTCTACAAGCGGGATTCCGGCTTTCTCAAGAGCCTCACGTACAGCACTGAAATCGTCCGGTGCTGTGATGATCTCAAAGCTGTCCTCTTCCTCGTTGAAGTCCTCAGCACCTGCATCCAGAGCTGTCATCATCAGCTCGTCCGCATCCATCTCGCCGCACTCATCCTCAAGCTCTTCCTTATCGATGATGATCTGGCCCTTCTGGTCGAACATAAAGGATACGCATCCCTGTGTTCCGATGCTTCCGTTACCCTTGGTAAACGCGTTACGTACATTACCTGCAGTACGGTTCTTGTTATCTGTAAGAGTCTCTACGATAATAGCAACACCGTTCGGACCATATCCCTCATATACAGCCTTCTCGTAGCTGTCTGCAGAATCCGCACCTGCTGCCTTCTTGATTCCACGATCGATCGTATCGTTCGGCATGTTGTTCGCTTTTGCTTTTGCGATGACATCACGAAGCTTGCTGTTGTTTGCAGGATCCGGGCCGCCGGCCTTTACTGCCATAACGATCTCACGGCCGATGACTGTGAAGATCTTACCCTTCTTGGCATCATTTTTCTCTTTCTTATGTTTGATGTTGGCAAATTTTGAATGTCCTGACATGGTATCTTCCTCTCCTTGTTACCGTATATTTTCTTTCGTGCCCTGCTCATTTTGGGTACCGTTTTACATAATTGCAACTCGGTTTAATATAGCACTTATGAAAGATTTCGTCAAGAATCAGAAAACAAACCGGTCAAAATTCCTCATGTTTCCCTAAAAAGTCAGTTCCAGACTGATCTCAAGCGCATGATTCACCTTATCAAGCATAGCACTGTCCAGATGACACACCTTATCCTTCAGACGCCGCTTGTCGATGGTGCGGAGCTGTTCCAGAAGGATCACGGAATCCTTTTCGATCCCGTAGGCGGATGCATCGATCTCAATATGTGTCGGCAGCTTTGCCTTATTCATTTTTGATGTAATTGCCGCACAGATCACTGTGGGACTGTGACGGTTGCCCACATCGTTCTGGATGATCAGCACCGGACGGATGCCGCCCTGTTCACTGCCCACCACAGGTCTTAAGTCCGCGTAAAAAATATCCCCTCTTTTTATAACCACACAATTCACACTCCGATTCTGGTCCGGCTTATTTGCAAGCCGTATTCCTTTTTACAGATAAGTATTTCCACAATTTCTTTGTGTATACCATGCGTGGTACTTTTTTACCGGCCTTATGTCTGACCCGGCGTTTTCCGGATCCGGGTATTTACGGATCTACTGGAAAAAGCTCTCCTCTTCTCCGCATTCCTTACCGTCTTTGATATAAACCCGCGGAACACGTTTACTGATCCCGCAGACAAATTCATAGGAAAATCTTCCGGAAAGATCTCCCAGTGTCTCCACACTGATAAATTCCTCTCCATCTCTTCCCATCAGGGTGACCTCGTCCCCGGCCTTCACCTCCGGGATATCTGTGACATCAACCATAAACTGATCCATGCAGACCCGTCCGAGGATCGGAGCTTTTTTGCCCCGGATCAGGACCCAGCCCTTATTGGAAAGCTGTCTCGGATAGCCATCTGCATAACCTACGGGGATCGTTGCCATTCTGGTAAAGCGTTCTGTAACAAACGTTCCTCCATAGCTTACCGCTGTTCCACGTTCCACATTTTTCACATAGGATACATGACTTTTCAGCTCCATTGCAGGTGTCAGCTTCACAATATCACGTTCTACCTCCTCTGACGGATAAATACCGTAAATGGTGATGCCGGCACGAACGACATTGAGATTTGCTTCCGGAACACGGATGATACCTGCACTGTTGGAGCAGTGACGTACCGGAATATGAACGCCTCTTTTTTCCAGAAGCTCTGCAAAACGGAGATAACGGTCCAGCTGCACCAGTGCAGGAGAACGGTCGGTCTCATCCGCCCTGGCAAAATGGGTAAACATTCCCTCGATCACCAGATTCGGGATTTTTGAGATTTTTTCGATCTTTACTGCATTTTCCGGAATATCCGCATATCCGATCCTTGTCATTCCCGTATCCAGAGCCAGATGAATATGTACATTTTTTCCAATGCGTGCACCTGCTTTTGCATATTCTGCCGCTGTATTAAGATCCGATATGGTGATCCGAATATCATTGGCTGCAAGCTCCTCATAATATTCCTCAAATACAAGGCCAAGGATCAGGACAGGCTTGGTGATCCCTGCATGCCGAAGCTCCAGTGCCTCCTCTGCAGTAGCTGTTGCAAATCCCCAGATATAGTCATAGTCCTGGATCAGACGGGCAATAGCTCTGGCACCATGGCCATAACCGTCTGCCTTGATCACAGCGATGATCTTTGTCCCTTCTTTGACATTTTTATGCATTTCCTCAAAATTGTGGGCAATGGCATCCAGTGATACCAGTGCTTTTACTCTCTCGTATTTTTTCATAATCCCGACTCCTCTTCACCTATAGCTAATGCCTTGGGCAGATATTCTATGATATCTCCTGCCAGCATACTGCGCTTTCCTTTTTCAGCGGCTGCAAGATCACCGCAAAGTCCGTGAAGATAAACACCTAACGCGGCCTTTAAAACCATGGGAGGCTGTTCCTCCGTTTTCAGATACATACATAACACTGCTGCCAGAATCCCGGAAAGCACATCTCCGCTTCCTGCAGTTGCCATTCCGGAATTACCGGAAAGATTCAGATACATCTGTCCTTTCTCATCTGCGATCACCGTACATGCATCCTTCAATACGCACACAGAGCCTGTTTCCGCAGCACATTTCAGTGCAGTATCTGCGATCTCATGCTGGATCTCCTGGATCGTTCTGCCACTGAGCCGGCTCATTTCTCCGATATGCGGTGTCAGGACTACATGCTCTCCCAGATACTGATACCACTGTGGATGTGCAGCCAGAAGGTTCAGGCCGTCCGCATCCAGGATCAGCGGCTTTTTCTCCCGGGCAGCCGCCGTGAGAAACCACTGTTCTCTCTCACGGCTGGCCACTGATGTTCCAAGTCCCGGTCCGATCACGATCACATCACACCAGGATAGAAGCTGTTCATTGGATTCCTGATCAAAGCGGCTGCAGACCATAGCCTCTGGAAGGAGTATCTGCAGTGGGATCCTGTTGGCTTCCACAGTCTGGATCTTTACCATTCCCGCACCGGCACGAAGTGCTGCACTGGCGCTTAAATAAGCGGCTCCGCACATTCCCTCACTTCCGGTCACAAAGAGCACTTTTCCGAAGGTACCCTTGTTTCCGCCGGGATCACGTTCCGGAAACAGCTTCAGATCTTTATTTTCCAGACAGGCGGCAGATGCAGTCACAGCTTCCTGCTCATAGATCCCGATATCGGCGGTAACGATCCTTCCTGCATACAGTCTTCCCGGATAAAAGCAAAGACCTCTTTTCCGGTAGGCAAATGTGACAGTCAGATCGGCGCTGAAGGCAATTCCCATTTCCAGGCCAGTATCTCCGTTCACTCCTGACGGGATGTCAACTGCGATCTTTTTGGCCCTCGCACTGTTCATCTCATGGATGATATCAGCATAATGCCCCTCGATCGGACGCGTCAGGCCTACCCCAAACACGGCATCTACTATAGTAGTATATTCACTCCACTGCGGGTTATTCACCTCCGGGACACGATAACCGGAAGCGATCTTATACTGAAGAGCTGTCTCTCTGGTCATTTTATCTTTGTTTCCGACCATATAAAACTCTACCCGGATTCCCTTCAGATGGAACAATCTGGCAACTGCGATACCGTCACCGCCATTGTTTCCGCTTCCGCAGACTACCAGGATCCTTTCGTCCTTCTGGAGATACTTTTCTGTTTCCTCTACCACCTTCAGTGCCGCCCGCTCCATCAGAACCTCGGAGGGAACTCCGATCTCACGGATCGTTGTGGAGTCCAGATCCTTCATTTCTTTGCAGGTAACAAGCTTCTTCATTCTGTCTTCTGCCTCCCCTCTGTCATAGAGAAAGCTGCCGTTTCCGGCAGCTTAACAATTCTTACTTATCCACATGTTCCTGCCTGTATTTGCTGAGATTATAAGACAGTGTCATCAGACTCTCGGAAAGATGAACGTTCTCTACGATCACATCATCCGGTGTCTCAAGATCAAGATGTGCAAAATTCCAGATTGCCTTGATCCCGTTCTCCACCAGAATATCTGCCATTTCCTTGGCTTTATTCTTGGGAAGTGTCAGGATCGCGATCTCCACGTTATTCTCTCTCAGGAAAAACGGAAGCTCACTGAGCATCTGGATCTCAAGTCCACGGACTGCGATGCCCTCAAGCACAGGATTTACGTCAAAGATACCAACCAGCCTGAACCCGCGCTTCTCAAAATCCACATAATTGGCAAGTGCCTGTCCCAGATTACCGGCACCCAGGATGATCATCGGATGAACGGTATCCAGTCCCAGGATCTTACCGATCTCTGTATAAAGATAGTGTACATTATAGCCATACCCCTGCTGCCCAAAACCGCCGAAATTATTAAGATCCTGACGGATCTGAGAAGCTGTGGTATGCATCTTCTTACTTAACTCATTGGAAGAAATACGTTCTACATTATCTTCCATCAGCTCTCCTAAGTAGCGGTAATAGCGTGGCAGACGCTTAATCACCGCTTTCGAGATTTGTTTTGTCTCCACGATAGTTTTCCTCCTTACCTTACACTAGGTTAATTATAACGAATTGACATTTTCCTGTCAATTAAAGTTGTCTATTCTGTACAAATTTCTTTATAATTTTTCTAATAATTGATTTTTTCTTTGAAATCCCGGCAGTTTCCGTTATAATAGGTGGAGGATTTTTCCCTGTTCAGGCATAAACAGGGGTGATTCTTTATACAGGAGGACAGTTTTTATGATTTTATCATGTCAGAATATATGCAAGGCCTTTGGCGAAAAAGTAATTTTAAATGATGCATCCTTTCACATTGAAGACCGTGAAAAGGCTGCTCTGATCGGATGCAACGGTGCAGGAAAGACCACACTGCTGCGGATCATCATGCAGGAGCTTTCTGCTGATTCCGGTACCGTGGTGCTTGCCCGGGATAAAAATATCGGCTATCTTGCCCAGTACCAGGATATCCACGGACATCATACCATCTACGAGGAGCTTCTTACCACCAAGCAGCACATCATCGATATGGAACGCCGTATCCGCAATATGGAACAGGAAATGAACACGGTGACCGGTGATGAGCTGAACCGTCTGATGGAAACCTATACCCGCCTGACCCATCAGTTTGAGCTGGAGAACGGATACGCTTACAAAAGTGAGCTGACCGGTGTCTTAAAGGGTCTCGGCTTCACGGAGGAAGATTATGACAAGCAGATCGAAACTCTTTCCGGCGGTCAGAAAACCCGCGTGGCGCTGGGCAAGATGCTTCTTTCCAAGCCGGATATCCTGCTTCTGGATGAGCCAACCAATCACCTGGATATGGAAAGCATCTCCTGGCTGGAAACTTATCTTCTGAATTATCCGGGAGCTGTTTTTATCGTCTCCCATGACCGTTATTTTCTGGATAAGGTGGTCACCAAGGTCATTGAGATCGAAGCCGGACAGACCCGCGTATACAGCGGCAACTACTCTGCCTATGCTCTCAAGAAGGCTCAGCTTCGTGACGCACAGTACAAGGCATACTTAAATCAGCAGCGGGATATCAAGCATCAGGAAGCCGTTATCGCCAAGCTGAAATCCTTTAACCGTGAAAAATCCATCAAGCGTGCGGAAAGCCGTGAAAAAATGCTGGACCGTGTACAGAGGATCGAAAAGCCTCTTGAGCTCCAGGACCGGATGCGTATCTCGCTGGAACCACGGGTGTTAAGCGGAAACGATGTGCTCCACGTGGAAGCGCTTTCCAAGGCTTTTCCGGGACAGACCCTGTTCTCCGATATCTCCTTTGATATCAAACGCGGCGAGCGTGTGGCACTGATCGGAAACAACGGAACCGGAAAGACCACCATGCTGAAGATCATCAACGGTCTTATTGAGGCAGATGCCGGCAAATTTTCCCTTGGTTCCAAGGTGCAGATCGGTTATTACGATCAGGAACATCATGTTCTGCATATGGACAAGACGATTTTCCAGGAGATCTCCGATACTTATCCGACTCTCACAGAGACCGAGATCCGAAATATGCTTGCCGCATTTCTCTTTACCGGAGATGATGTTTTCAAGGAGATCTCCGCACTTTCCGGTGGAGAAAGAGGCCGTGTTTCCCTTGCAAAACTGATGCTTTCCGAAGCCAACTTCCTGATCCTTGACGAGCCTACCAATCATCTGGATATTGCCTCCAAGGAGATCCTGGAGGAAGCACTGGTCAGCTACACCGGTACAGTCCTTTATGTATCCCATGACCGTTACTTTATCAATCAGACTGCGACCAGGATCATGGAGCTGACAAACCAGGCAGTGGTAAATTACATCGGTGATTATGATTACTATCTGGAAAAGAAGGAGGAGCTGACCAGTACCTATGCACCGGGAAGCACTTCTCCGGAGGCACCTGCCGAAGAAAAATCGGTTTCCGAGAACAAGCTTTCCTGGCAGCAGATGAAGGAAGAACAGGCAAAGAAACGAAAACGGGAAGCCGAGCTGAAAAAAGTCGAAGCCCGTATCGAAGAGCTGGAAACAAGAGACAGCGAGATCGACGAAACCATGGTCCTTCCGGATGTCTGCACCAATGTAGCGGAATGTACAAAGCTGAGCCGCGAAAAAGCAGCCATCGCTGAAGAACTGGAAGAGCTTTATGAAAAATGGGAAGAGCTGGCCTGACGGTCAGCTCTTTTTTATCCCCTCATGTTTTTATGGAAGCAGCATGCCGAGATGCTGTTCAAAGCATACACCATCGTTACGGTCTGTTCCTTCCTCCACCGCATCCCGGATCGATGCCGAGATAAAGTCCACGGCCAGCTCTGCACAGGTTTTCATGGAATATCTTTTTACCAGCCCTGCACTGAGCACGGATGCAAAAAGATCTCCTGTCCCGGAATAGCTTCCGCCAGATTTCTCTGCAAATACCCAGGAGCTGTTTCCGTTTTCCAGGACAAGATTTCCCATTTTCAGAGGCTGCCCCTCCTCCCTGTGATCCACTCCGGTGATCACAACGGCAGGAAGTGAAAATTTCCGGGCAAGTCCGCACCCGATCTCCCGGATCTCTTCCATCCGCCGGGCCTCTGATGCCTTTTGCAGTTCCTTCCAGATCTCCTCCATTTTTTCTTTTCCGTAGAGAAGAAGGAGGGCTTCCGTAAGGTTCGGTGTGATCACATAGGAACGACGTGTCAGTTCGCAGAACCGGCTGCGAAGCTCTTCTGTATAGATCGGATAAACCGCGCCGTCATCCCCCATCACCGGATCTGTAAGGATCAGAGTATCCTTCCCTGCAAACGCATCCATAAATTTCAGGATCCTGTCTGCCTGCTTATCGTCAGAAAGAAATCCTGTATAGATCCCATCCGGGAAAAATCCTCTTTTTTTCCACTGCTCCATATATGGTTCCATATGCTCTGTGAAATCCTCACAGAAATAACTTTCATAACCGGTCTGGTTGCTTAAAACAGCGGTGGGAAGTGGACACGCCTGGACTCCCATCACCGAGATCACCGGGATCGCTGCTGTCAGTGAACATTTCCCCAGCCCGGAAAGATCATTGATCACTGCTATTTTTTTCATGGTAATTCTCCAGTCTTGAGTTTTTTTCTGTAATATTATAGAATGAACTGTCAGGTTTACGCAATCATTTTTGGAAGGAAATCATCATACTTATGTTAAATATATCTGCAGAACACAAAAAAGAACACCTTTATCTGGAGGTTTATCACTATTACCGGAAGCTGATCCTGGAAGGCCGTCTCCTTCCCGGAAGCAAAATGCCCTCCCTCCGCAAATGCGCCCAGGAGCTGAAGCTGAGCCGTACCACCATCGAAAATGCCTATCTTCTGCTGGCAGCAGACGGCTATATCATCGCCAGGGCACAAAGCGGCTATTATGTCACCAGCATTGCTTCCAAGCAGCATCTGCTTCCCCCCGAAAAACAGGATAAGGATATCACGCCCTGCCTTTATGATTTTGCCTCTTCCGGTGTTGACCGGGAAAGCTTCCGTTTTGATCTGTGGCAGCGTTACATCAAAAGCGCCCTCCGCCAGGGCGAACGTATGCTTTCTTATGGCGAACCCCAGGGCGAAAGCGATTTCCGGGAGGTTCTCGCAGACTATATCCGGGAACGCAGAAATGTGATCTGCTCCCCGGATGACATTGTAGTAGGAGCCGGTCTCCAGCCCCTTCTCCAGATCCTCTGTCCTCTAATCCATGAACGGAAAACCGTTTCGTTCCCCACACCGTCCTTCACCACATGCAGCACCATCTTTCAGGATTACGGCTTTGATGTCCATTACCGGGACAAAAGCTGCGATGTGATCTATGTTTCTCCTGCTCACATGACGAAATGGGGCGAGATCATGCCGGTAAAACGACGCCTGGAGCTGATCCGTCATGCGGAGATCAATGACCATCTGATCATTGAGGATGATTTCGAAAACGAATTTGTTTATTTCCAGAAGCCGACACCTTCACTTTTCGGTCTTGCAGGTGGTGAAAACGTTGTCTATATCGGTTCCTTTTCCAGGCTGCTGCTGCCCTCCATCCGTGTCAGCTTCATGGTACTGCCACGCTCTCTCCGGGAAAAATATACAAAAAAAGCAGCCTTTTATAATCAGACTGCTTCCAAGGCAGAACAGATCGCGCTCTGCCAGTTTATCCGCGACGGGCATCTGGCTTCCCAGACTAGAAAGCTCCGCCGCCTTTATTCCCAGAAGCTGAAGGCTCTTTCCCAGGCTGTCCGGGAAACCTTCGGCCAGGACTGCCAGATTCAAACAGGAGCCGCAGGAACCAGCCTTGCCCTTACTCTTCCCTGTTCTCTCACAGGCAGTGAACTGACAGACAGAGCCCGGAACCGTGGTCTGGGACTGGAGGTTCTCAGAGAAAACGGAGCCGAGGTCACCCTGGTCCTCTCCTGCTCCTCCATTCCATCCAAGGATTTTCTGCCTGCCTGTCAGCTTCTGAAGGAGGTTACCGGCTCCTAATCTCTCCGGTTATCGATCATGTAGAGCAGGGCATTTACAATGCACGCAGCAATATTGCTTCCACCCTTGCGTCCTTTTGCCACAATATAAGGCACATCTGCGTGCATGATTAGCTCCTTGGACTGCACAACATTCACAAAGCCTACCGGCACACCAATGATCAGCTCAGGAGAAAGCTTTCCGTTCTCAATAAGCTCATAAAGACGTACCAGTGCGGTAGGTGCGTTTCCAATGGCAAAGATCAGCTTTTTATCCATCTCTGCTGCCTTGTCCATGCTGGCTGTGGCTCTGGTAGTCCCGTTCTTTTTTGCAAGGGCAGCCACATCCTCATCGGACATGAAGCAATAAGCCTCACCGCCGTAGCGGGCAAGTGCACGCTTGTTGATCCCGGCCTTTGCCATCTGGGTATCTGTGACGATACAGGCACCGTTGCGAATGGCGTCCATGGCTATCTCCACTGCCCCCTCCGAGAAGCAGAGATTTTTTGCATAATCAAAATCTGCGCTTGTGTGGATGCAGCGTTTTACGATCAGCTCTGTTCCCGGGATCAGGGGAGTATCCCCCAGCTCTTCTGTGATGATCTCAAAGCTTCTTTTTTCGATCTCCATGGGTTTTACATTTTCAAGCTCAACTTTCATTTCTATTCTTCCTCCGTAATCCCGTTTTCCAGTATCTCATAGATTTTTTTCATATCCAGATGCTTCCGCAACTCTGCAGCCAGGATATCATACTGCTGTTCCTTAAATGCCGCAAAATCCACGCCTGTCATATTTTCCACATCAATACCTTTTTTCTCACCGATCACGCGAATGATCGCCTCTGCAGATGCTTCCTTATCGAAAACGCCATGGATATAGGTTCCGCACACATTTCCTGCAAAAGCACCCTCTTCTTTTTTCTTACCGCTGACGCTGTCTGTGATCTTCGTGGCTGTTCCTGCATTGTCCTTCAGGATGCTTTCGCCCATATGGATCTCATAGCCCTCGATCTCCGCACCGGAAAGAGGAGCAAACACACCGGACAGCTGACCGAAATGCCCCTGCACCCTGGTCCTGGTTTTCTTTTCGGCAAATACCGTTTCCATAGGAAGAAGTCCCATTCCTTTCATGGAACCGCCATTTTCAACGCCATGAGGATCGCTTAAGGTTTCACCCAGCATCTGATAGCCGCCGCAGACACCAAAGATCAGCTTGCCTCTGGAGGCTTCCTTAAGAACTGCTGCCTCCATTCCGCTTTCCCGCATCCAGATCAGATCACCCATAGTGTTCTTGGTTCCAGGAAGGATGATCATGTCCGGAGAGTGAAGATCTCTCGGGTGTTTTACATAGCGGAGAGAAACTCCGGGAATGCTCTCAAAAGGATTAAAATCCGTAAAGTTGGAAATCCTTGGTGTACGGACCACTGCGATATCAATGACACCGGCTTCCTGCTTCCGGTCAAAACGCTCCGTCAGGCTGTCCTCATCCTCCACCTGGATATCCAGATAAGGCGCCACACCCACCACCGGGATCCCGCTTCTTTCCTCAAGCATGACAACACCAGGGTCCAGAATAGTCTTATCTCCGCGGAATTTGTTGATGATCAGCCCCTTTACCATAGCCTTCTCATCGTCCTCCAGAAGCTCCACCGTACCGATCAGCTGGGCAAAAACACCTCCACGGTCAATATCTCCCACAAGAAGGACCGGTGCCTTGGCCATCTTTGCCATACCCATATTTACAATATCCTCATCCTTGAGATTGATCTCGGCAGGACTTCCCGCACCTTCGATGACAATGATATCGTTTTCCGCTGCAAGAGCGTTGTATGCCTTCATCACATCCGGAACCAGGGTCTTCTTATATTTGAAATAATCCCTGGCACTCATGGTTCCAAGAACTTCTCCGTTTACGATCACCTGGGAGCCTACATCATTGGTAGGCTTCAGAAGGATCGGATTCATCAGGACAGACGGCCGGATCCCGGCTGCCTCTGCCTGCATGACCTGGGCCCGTCCCATCTCAAGACCATCCTCTGTGATAAAGGAATTCAGTGCCATATTTTGTGATTTAAAAGGAGCCACACGATATCCATCCTGCTTAAAGATCCTGCAAAGTCCCGCAGCCAGCAGGCTTTTTCCGGCATTGGACATGGTTCCCTGCACCATTATTGCTTTTGCCATAATATACCTCCCTCAAGTACTTCGATCAGTTTTACATTTTCTTCATGGCGCTTTACCGCGATCCGGTAATACCCCTTTGTAAGACCCGGATAATTGCTGCAGTCACGGATCAGGATCCGCTTGCGCAGACAGAAATCAAAGAGCTCCTCCGGTCCTTTAAAGAAAATATAATTTGCTTCCGACGGAAATACTTTATACCCAATGCGGACTAGCTCATCCTTCAGCCACTGTGCCTCCCGAAAAACAAGCTGCCTTCCCTCCTCTACATATTCCGTCTCTGTAAGTGCCTGGAGCCCGGCTGCCTGGGCCATGGTGGAAACATTCCATGGCTGAACGCAGAGCTCCATCCTTTCCATCAGCTTTCTGTCAGAACAGAGGCCATAGCCCAGCCGCACACCGGCCATGGCATATCTTTTTGTAAATGCTTTCAGGATAAAAAGATTATTGAACCCGGAAAGAGAATGCTTCAGAGAATACTCTTCCGGTTCCTTTACAAAATCAAGGAAACATTCATCTACCACCAGCAGGATATCCAGCTTTCTGCATTTTTCCAGGATCCTTTTCAGAAGCCTGTGGGGGATCAGCATGCCGGTAGGATTGTTGGGGTTACATAAGAAAGCCATATCCAATCCCTTATGAAGGATATCCAGATATGCTTCACTGAGCACAAAACCGTCATTTTCCGTCAGCATGTAATATTCCAGCTCACAGCCAGTGCTGGCCAGAGCCTGTCCGTATTCCGCAAAAGTAGGCGCCGGGATCAGAGCCCGCTTTGGCTTTACTGCATGACAGAGAGTAAAGATCACTTCTGCTGCTCCGTTACCGCATATTACCTCTTCCGCTTTTACCCCTTCCGATTCTGCGATCCTTTCCCTGAGAACGCCACATCCCACCTGGGGATACTGTGCAATATGATCCAGACTGTGGATAATGGCCTGCTTCACACTTTCCGGTGTTCCCAAAGGATTCAGATTTGCCGAAAAATCCAGGCAGTCTTTATGTTTATATACGTCTCCTCCATGTATGTGTTTTGTCATTGGTCATTCTCCTGTCTGTATTTATTGTTACCTTAATAACCCGAACCGGATCCCCGCACTGAGCAGTCCAAATACAACCACACCCAGTATGGATGCCGCGTACATCAGCCGGTTAGCTCTTTTGATATCCTCCGGCTCCACCGGGCGGATCGGATCCCCGATCGTGGGTTTTTCATATAATTTTCCGAAATAATATGCATTTCCCGCAAGCTGTACATCCAGCGCTCCGGCCATAGCAGCCTCTGTCTGAGCAGAGTTGGGGCTTGCATGGTTTCTCCGGTCACGTTTGTAGATCTTTGCCGCATTTTTTGTATCCATTCCTGTAAAAACAGTTCCTGCCACCATCAGCCATCCGGAAATCCTGGCAGGGATATAATTGGCCACATCATCCAGCTTTGCCGCAATACGGCCGAAATAAAGATATTTGTCATTTTTATATCCAAGCATGGAATCCATGGTATTGATACCCTTGTACAAAAACATCAGCGGCACCCCGCCGATAGCCATATAAAGCATGGGGGCGATCACGCCGTCGGATGCATTTTCCGCAACGGTTTCCACGGCAGCCTTTGTCACGCCGGTTTCCGTAAGCTCTCTGGTATCACGGCCTACGATCATGGACACCGCATAGCGTGCCTCGTCCAGAGTCCCGTTTTTCAACCGGTCATAAACCTTCATACTCTCATCCTTCAGGGAACGGGTGGCAAGAAGCTGATAGCACCAGAAAACCTCCAGCACAAATCCGGCCACCGGCAGATACCGGTAAAGATAATAAAGCACCAGAAGCGGCACCCCGCCACTGAACAGACAGACAAGCACTACGATCAGAAAGCCTCCTGTCAGCTCACCACCGTGATTTTTCGGAAAAATCTTCCGGATCATTTTTTCCAGCACTGCGATCAGATTGCCGATGACACAGATCGGATGATAAAGCCATCTGGGATCTCCGATCAGAAGATCCAGCACAAATCCTATGACCAGTGCAGGAAGACTATATTTCAGCATCTTCTTTCTGCCTCCGTTCTTTCTTATATTCCAGTGCGTTCTTCAGAAAGCGTGCCGGAACCCTAGGATTTCCGTAATAATAAAGATGCGGAAATCCTGCCATCAGCCTGCCCCGGTCATGGATACAATCCCATCCTCTTTTAGATGCCGGCTTTGCCGCATGAAAATCCTCTCCGCAATCTGTAGAATCAAAGTAATGGAATTCATGAGCCGGGATCTCACCAAGTCCGGTATCCTGTTTTTCCGTAAGGGTGATATAGCCGAACCGGTTCAGCTTCGGTGTCCGGTAAGCCCTTCCAGGGATCACCCCGCAGACTCTGCGCTGCTTTCCTTCCATATCCTCCATCTCCTGATGAAGATACATGAATCCGCCACATTCTGCCAGACAGGGCATTCCGTCCAGGATGACTTCCCGGATCCGGGTGCACATTTCCTGATTTTCTTCCAGCGCCTCCCCGTTTAATTCCGGGTAACCGCCGCTTAAAAGAAGCCCGTCCAGCTCCTCCGGAAGCTCTCTGTCATGAATGGGGGAAAAACGCACCAGCTCCGCTCCCATCTGCTCCAGAAGATTTAAATTATCCGCATAGAAAAAGCAGAAGGCTTCATCATCCGCCACACCGATCCGCACCTTTTCCTCTGTACGGTATCCGAAGGTAGTATCCTTCTGTATCAGCATTTCCGTCTCTGGTGCCGCAAGCTCCGGTGCTTCCCCTGCAAGCTCCAGGATCCCATCGATATCCAAGGTTTTCTCCAGTACCTCGGAAAGCTTCTGCAGACGGCTTTTCAGCTCCGGGATCTCCTCCGGAAGCACCAGCCCCAGATGACGGCTTTCGATCACACAGTCCTCCACCTTCGGAACATATCCCAGCACCTTTACGGAAAGCTCCTCTTCCAGAAGCTTCTTCATCCTGGGATACAACATGGGAGACATCTGGTTAAAGATCACGCCGCAGATATGACTGTCCTTTTTGTATTCCAGAAAGCCCTTTACATAGGCAGCCAGGGAAACACTCATGCCACGGCTGTTTACGATCAGGATCACCGGTGTATCTGTGGTGGAGGCCAGATCATAGGCGCTGGCTCTGGAGGTAATCCCTCCTACACCGTCATAATACCCCATAACTCCCTCCATCACTGCAATCTCACAGTCCGATGCGTTCTTTGCCAGAAGATACCGGGTTCTGTCTCCATCTGTAAAAAACGTATCCAGGTTTCGGGATCTTGTACCGATCACACGGCTATGGAACATAGGATCTATGTAATCCGGGCCGCATTTAAAAGAAGCCACCTTAAGGCCACGGTTCACCAGCGCCTGAAGCAGCCCGCAGGTGATCAGGGTTTTTCCGCTTCCGCTGGCACCTGCCGCAAGAAGTATTCTCGGGATCTTCACCTAAATCTCCTCCCCTCTTCCGCTGCAGGAAATGATATAGATCGGATTCTCACCCATCATCATATGATACCTTCCGATAGATTTGGATCTTGCCGCAGACAGCTGTACGATATCCACATCCGTCAGGCTGAAATCTCGTATGGCATTCATGGCTTCCGTCACCGTCTCCAGGGTGATGCAGTTGATCACGATCCGTACTCCCGGATTTTTGTCCAGAAGAAGCCGGATGATCTCGTTCATGTTTCCGGAGGACCCACCGATAAAGGCATGTGTCGGAACAGGCAGTTCCACCATTGCTTCCGGTGCAGTACCTGGCACGATCTCCAGATTGTCTGTGGCAAATTTCCGCCTGTTCTCCTTCAGAAGAGCAAGGGCATCTTCCTTTTTCTCGATGGCATAGACCTGCCCCTTCCAGGCACGAAGCGCCATCTCAACAGAAACCGAGCCTGTGCCCGCTCCCACATCATAGCAGACAGAATCCTCCTGAAGACGAAGCTTGGACAGAGAAACCGTACGCACCTCTTCCTTTGTCATAGGCGCCTTCCCACGAAGAAATTCCTCATCACAGATCCCGTGAACTGCGGGCAAAGGTACTGCCTTTTCATTGCACGCAGTTACCACGCTTAACGCATCTCCCCGGTATTCTGTAAGCTCTGCCGCACTGGCATGAAAGATCTTTTCATTTTCGTAGGAAAGATTTTCGCCCACATAAAGGGTCACATCACCCATTCCATACGCAACCAGACGAGAAGCCAGACGAGCTACCCCATCCTCTGTTCCCAGAATGGAAAAAACCTTGGGGTTATGCCGGATCAGGGCAATCTGATTGCAGTCTCTTCCATGAGCGCTGACGATCCTGGCATCATCCCAGGAAAGACCGATCTTCGCCATAAAATAAACAACGGAAGAAATCCCGCAAATCACCTGGACATCACCATCCAGAAGATCCATCAGCTTCCTTGCACCGCTGTAGAAGCCCACATCGCCGGAAAGGGCAATGGCTACGGTACGGTACTGTGGATGTGTCTTGATATACTCCACGATCTTATCACTGCGGTACTCATGGAGAACCATCTGCCCCGGCCTCTGTACGGCATCTGTCATACGCTTTGCACCGATCAGAAGCTCCGCCTCATCAAAGGCCTTCTTTCCTTCCAGGGTCAGTGTTTTTTCCGCACCCATGCCGATGCCTACAAGAGAAACCCTCTGTGACAGGGTAAGGCCGAACAGCTTTGCCAGAAATGCCCTTGCTTCCGGCAGGGACAGCCCCTCCTCCTGCAATGGTCTTCCGATGATCACAGGTGTGACGCCGCAACGCTGACAAGCCTCCATCTTTTCCGGGAATCCACCTGCCAGACCGGTATCCTTGGTGACCAGATAGCTGCACTGAAACTGTCGAAGCATGGCTTCGTTGATCTCTGTGGAAAATGGCCCCTGCATACCGATGAGATGCTTTCCCTCGATCCCCAGCTCCGCGCAGGAGCTGATCACGGAAGGGATGGACAGCACCCGGGCAAAAAGCCTCTCCTGGTAATCCGGGATCACTGTAAATTTAGACAGCTCCTTGCTTCCTGTGGTAAGAAAAATGTTCCCCTCTGTACCGGAAAGAAGCTCTGCCGCCTTCTCCGTGCTTTCCACATAGATGGCTTCCCTGTTCTTCTCCCCCTCCGGGCGAAGGACACGCTGATATCGGATGCTTCCGTTCTCACAGGCAGTCCGGATATTTTTTGTCACCTCTGCTGCATAGGGATGAGTGGCGTCCAGAACGATCTCCGGCGCTTCCCTTTGGAAAAGCTCCTCCATATCTTCGATTTTCAGCCTTCCGGCGCTGACATGGAGAAATTCATTTTCCTTCAGAAGGGAGCCGCCATATTCCGTAGCTGCACAGGCATAGACCGGAACATGATTTTCCGCAAGGAACTCACAGAGTGCATAGCCCTCGGTGGTTCCTGCAAAAACAATGGCTTTATACATTCTTATATCCCCTTGGTGTTACCATCTTGCCGTTTACATTCTTAGTCTGTGAATTTCCCACAAATACGGTAGTAAACATATCCACTTCTGTATCACGGAGCTCCTTCAGTGTCATGACCTGTGCAGTCTCGCCGTCACGTGCGATCTGGGCAACCGTGCCGCAGACAGTATCCGGAGACTTGTATTTCATCATCAGATCACAGGCCTTCTGAAGATAATCCTTACGTTTTCTGCTGGACGGATTGTAAAGGCATACCACAAAATCCGCCTGTGCTGCTGCCAGAAGCCTTGCCTCGATCTTCTCCCACGGAGTCAGAAGATCACTTAAGCTGATCAGGCAGAAATCATGGATCAGCGGTGCACCCAGCACTGCGGCGCCGCCTGTGGCTGCTGTCACACCCGGGATAATGGTCAGCTCCACATCAGGATAGTTTTCTCCCACCTCATACATCAGACCTGCCATGCCATAGACACCGGCGTCACCACTACAGATCATGGAAACGGTTTTTCCTTTTTTTGCCTCGTCAAAAGCAAGTACACAGCGGTCTACCTCTTTTTTCATCGGTGTGGTCATGAACTCTTTGCCTGCAAAATACTCCTTTACAAGATCCACATACACCGTGTAACCGATGATCACATCACTTTCATTTAATGCACGGATCGCTCTTCCAGTCATCTGGTCATACGCACCCGGGCCAATTCCTACAACATAAATCTTACTCAAAACGTATCCTCCGATTTCCGGCTGCAAGGGCGGTAGTCACACCGTCCCGGCCTGTTTTTTTTCTGATCAGTGTACCCTGTCCGCAACCCAGAACCGCGCTTCTCTCACAGACATTCTCTACACCTGTTATCTTTTTTACAAATTGTGACGGGGTAAATTCACCCTGCACTGCCTTCAGCTCTTCCTCTGTAAAGGTCAGAAACGGAAGCTGCCAGGCTTCTGCCAGAGAAAGAAGTCCCACCTCTTCCTTCTTCAGATCGATACTGGCAATAGCACTCAGCGCTTCTCTGTAAACATCCGATTCTCTCAGACATTCCTCTGCCGCCTTCCGGATGGAGGCTGCATCCTTTCCCCTGCGGCAGCCCATTCCCAGAACTGCAGCGGGCGGCACCACATGGACTGTATTTTTAAAGGGCAGGCAGCCTCTGTGGATCGTCACCGCAATACCTGTTTCCGGTGCCTCACCGGCTATCTCACCCTTCTCCGGATCCGCTGCAGCTGAGGGCCTTCCGTCCTTCCCGCAAAGCACCAGACCCTCCGGCAGCTCCCCGTCCCATGGAAACTCACTGTAAAAGCCAACGCTCTTTCCTGCAAGAAGGGCCGCAGAAGCCTCCTTTGCAGCCTTCATATGAAAAATAGCACAGCCATTCTTTTTTGCAAAAACATCCACTGCAAAACGGCTGTGAAGATCTGTGGCTGTTGTCACAACCGGCACCGCCTTAAGATATCCGGCACAGCGAAGAGCCAGCTCATTGGCTCCGCCCAGATGTCCGGAAAGAAGCGCAATGACAAATTTTCCGCATTCATCGATCACCAGCACAGCCGGATCCGTCTTTTTTCCGGCAATGTAGGGTGCGATACTGCGCACTGCGATCCCGCAGGCGCCAATAAAGATCACGCCCTCTTTTCCTGCCTGGAACTGTTCCCCTGCCCACTGGGAGGTGGAAACAGAGATCGGATCCGGAAGGTACCGGCTCTTTTTTGCAAGGGTGACACTCTCACCTTCTTTTTCCAGAGCCCTCTGAAGCCTTTCCCCTGTCTCCAGCCCTGTCATACTGAAGCAAATGATGGAAATGTTCATATTTTATTTCGTAGCCTCACGGAACTCTGTAGTAAAGCCCGGATCATACAGCTTGGATCTGTCATAGCTTGCAGCATTGACCGCATCACCTACCAGCATAAGAGCTGTTTTTGTGATCTTGTTCTCTTTTGCTGTCTGGGCCAGAGTACCCACTGTACAGATAAACTTCTTCTCATCGGGCCAGGTTGCCTTGTAGACGATGGCAGCCGGTGTATCCTCACGGTATCCGCCCTCCACCAGTCTGCGGCTCAGCTCCTCCAGCATACCTGTACTGAGGAAAATAACCATAGTCGCATTATGAGCGGCAAAGGACTGAATACTCTCTTTTGCCGGCACCGGTGTCCTTCCTTCCATTCTTGTGATGATCACACTCTGGGAAATATCCGGAAGTGTATACTCCAGGTTCAGTGCAGATGCAGCTCCGCAGAAGGCACTGACACCCGGGCAGGAATCATAGGGGATTCCCTTTTCATCCAGGATATCCATCTGCTCACGGATCGCACCATAGATACATGGATCGCCGGTGTGGAGACGAACGGTCATCTTACCCTCAGCCTCTGCTCTCTCCATAACAGAGATCACTTCCTCAAGGGTCATCTTTGCACTGTTATGGATGGTGCACACATCCTTGGAATACTCCAGAAGCTGGGGATTTACAAGAGATCCCGCATAGATGATCACATCTGCCTCTTCCAGATACTGTTTACCTCTTACTGTGATAAGATCCGGTGCTCCCGGACCTGCTCCTACAAAATGTACCATAATCTATTCCTCTCTTCTGTCTTTGTTTTCTTTGATAATGATCAGGGAATAATATCCTGCATCCTCAGGGATCTCCTCCACGGTCCGGTAGATCTTTTCATCCGGCATTCCGCAGTTTTCGATCATCATGGCCTCTGCCCCCTGAGAAAGAAGCTCCGCCTTCACATCCTTCATTTTCTTTCCGGCCTTCATAAGGACCTTGGTACCGGAAAGCTTCAGCGCATCCTCGATCTGATAGGAAGCCGGGATCACGTGAAGAGGCTCTGCCTTCTCCACAAGTCCGGTGTTCAGACGGGCGGAAACTGCACAGAAGGATGTGATGCCACAGACGATCTCCGTCTCATAGCCCTGAGCCACAAGTCTGTGATGGATATAGAGATATGTGGAATACACGGTAGGATCTCCCAGTGTGAGAAATACCACATCTTTCCCCTGGTCCAGGACAGCCTTGACTTTTTCTGCTCCTGCATCGTGATAGCTCTTCAGCACCTCAGGATCCTTGGACATCGGAAAAGGAACTGCAAGAAGCTCCTTCTTTCCAAGCTCCGGATAAGCCCCCTCCACGATCTTAAACGCTACCGTATCCTCCGGAACCTGTCCCGGAAGTGCGATCACCTCTGCCTCCTTTACAAGACGAAGTGCTTTTAAGGTAAGAAGCTCCGGATCTCCCGGTCCTACACCTACACCATATAATTTACCTGCCATATTTCTTTCCTCCTAACTATATTTTCCAGACAGGATAAAACCTGTCTGTTATTTATATCAAATTTTGTCCTGAAATTAAAAAAATTCCATCCGGACTGGGGTTTCCTGTCATGAAATATCATCCACCCCGACTGCCTGCTCCTGTATCTTATGGATCAGCTCCTCTGCATCCCGGGTCTGCCCCAGCAGTCCGTATACATTGGAAAACACCACAGCACCCAGAAGGATCTGCTCATAGGATCTGTGGTCCAGATAAAACTGGATCTTCTCCATGACCACAGCCATAGTCTCTTTCAGGATACCATAGCTGTCAAGAACAGCCAGCGCCTCATCCGTAGTCCCCGCCTCCAGGATCTCTCTGGCACATTCCAGAGAGCCCCCTGCACGGATGGCACTTGCACAGAGAACCTCCATCCTTCCGTCAGCACAGTGGGAATGGGTATTCATGATCCCGGCGGCAACCTTTACAAACTTACCGATATGAGCCACAAAAAGAATGCCCTTTACGCCCATATCAATGGCCATGTCAATGGTCTCTCCTACATAATTGCTGCACTTGATATTGTTCTCAAAGGGAATGGACATATGCTCCCTGAGATAATCCGCACCGTAATTCCCCGGTGTCACCAGGATATAGTTTTCTCCCTGGCAGAAATGCTGCTTCATCTCCACATGGATGCTTTCGATCAGAGCCTTCTCACTCATAGGCTCCACGATCCCGCTGGTTCCAAGTATGGAGATCCCGCCAAGAATACCAAGACGGGGATTAAAGGTTTTCTTCGCGATCTCCTCCCCCTGAGGGACGGATACGGTAAGCTTCAGACCGCCCTCGTAGTCATATTCCTGGGCCGCCTCTTCGGCTTCCCGCAGGATCATGGCTCTGGGAACCGGATTGATCGCCGCCTCGCCCACGTTCTGGGAAAGTCCCGGCTTGGTGACACGCCCCACACCGATCCCTCCGTCCAAGATGATCCGGGGTCTGGATCTCTCTGTTTTCCGTTCCTGCCCGGCCTGTTCTGCCGCTGAAACAGAAAACTTCTCCGCTTTTACATAGACCAGGATCCCGTTGGTGGTATCCGGATCATCCCCTGCATCCTTCTGTACCGCACAGGAGACATAGGTTTCGCCCCGGGTAATATCGTGAAGCTGTAATGTAAGGGTGATCCCCTTTGGGGTATCAAGCTCTACCTCGGAAAGAGTCTCACCCGAGAGCAGCATCCGGACTGCCCCCCTGGCTGCCCCGGCTGCACAGGAGCCTGTTGTGTAGCCATAACGGAGGCGCTTGTTGTTTTTTATGACATACTGGTCTTCCAGTCCATTCTTCATATATACGATGCCCTCCTTTTCAGATTACTTTGTGCTCCAGCCATTTGCGGCTGTGGAAACGCCAGGTAAAAATGATCCCACGAACAGTCCAGTCTGCAAACATTCCGATCCAGACACCCATAGGCCCGAAGCCTAGGACACGGATCAGGAAAACACAGAGACAGAACCTGCACGCCCACATGGTACAACAGGAGGTGATCATGGAAAACTTCACATCACCGGCTGCACGAAGACCATACCCCGGCACGAACGCCATTGTCCATACCACAGGCTTTACGATGGTGATCCATGTGATCATGTGGATGCACATTTCCGCACTGGTACGCTCCATTCCGCCAAGGATCGTCACCGGTCTGACCAAAACATACACGATCAGACAGCTTACGATAATAATTGCCTCTGCAATGACGCAGAGTTTTTTTATGTAATAGACCGCCTCATCCTTGCGGCCGGCACCAAGACACTGGCCTACGATGGTCATCAGGCCCACACCTACTCCGATGGCCGCGATACCATTCAGGTTCTCAAGGATATTGGTCATTGCCTGCGCTGCGATGGCTGCTGTTCCCAGTGTGGAAACCGTAGACTGGATGGCAAGCTTTCCAAGCTGAAACATACTGTTCTCAATTCCCGAAGGGATCCCAAGTCCCAGGATACGTCCGATCATGCTCCAGTCCGGACGGATCTTCAGGTAATCCCTCACAACGACAGGCTGACGATCCTTACGCAGCTGCCAGAGAACAACCACTGCACAGAAAATACGGGAAACCAGTGTGGAGATCGCCGCTCCTGCAACACCAAGGTGGAAAACCCAGATCAGAACCGCGTTTCCACCAATGTTCATGATATTGGAGATCATGGAGATGGTCATAGGACCCTTGGTATTCTCCTGGGCACGAAAGATCGAGGCCGCAGAATCATAAGCCGCAATAAAGGGGAATGACAGTGCCGTGAAAAAGAAATAAATTTCCGATGCACGCATAACATCCGCATCCACCGCACCGAAGATCAGCCTCAAAAGTGGCTTCTGAAAGATCAGACAGACTGCAGACACCACTACAGAGATCGCTGTGATGATAAAAAGCACCTGCCTGGCAGACATATTCGCCTTCTCATAATTCCTCTGTCCGATATACTGGGCACAGACAATGGCGCCTCCCGCTGCCAGCGCCGAAAAAGCCTGGATCAGAAGCACATTGATGGAATCCACCAGCGATACCGCAGAAAGAGCCGCAGATCCCACATTGCTGACCATCATGGTATCTGCGGTTCCCATTATCGAATTCAAAATCTGTTCCAGCACTACCGGCACCAGAAGATTACGGATCATCCGGTTGGTAAACATATGCTGCTGTTCCATCGTTACATCCTCCGCCTCACTTATTTATGACCTGACAAAGCAGAAAAAAACGTCTGTATTTTATCAATCACACTTTCTCTGACATTATACCCTTTTCCCGCTCTTTTTCCAATATATTTTCTGTGTTTTTTGTACAAACTACAAAATGCCGCAGGCGCGAAACCTGCGGCAGTCTTTGTTTTATATAATCTTCTTTAAGTAATGGCAGCTCATTGGCCCCTACAATTCCATACTTCCGAAATCAATCACAAGTTCTTCATAGATCCCTGCTTTAACAGAATCCTCCAAAGTATACTCATTAATACTTTCGTCACCTGTAAAATTGTATACAATAACACGATCTTTCTCAGGATCAACAATCCAGTATTCTTTTACACCACAGGAACGGTATTTCAGAAGTTTTAACAGATAATCCATTTTTTTACTGGATGGTGACACAATTTCTATAATCCAGTCAGGTGCACCATTACATCCTCTGTCATCAAGTTTATGTGGATCGCAAATCACTGAGATATCCGGCTCAACATAGGTATTACTTCTCTCATCAAGATAGACGGCAAACGGAGCTGCATATACTTCACACTTTCCTCTGTGAAAACGAATATATTCACGAATAACACTGGAAAGCTCCATTGAAATTTTTTGATGTCTGCGACTCGGTGGAGCCATCATATACATATGGCCATCAATCAATTCTGCTCTTTCACCCTCTGGTAAAGCATATATATCATCTATAGTATAAATTTCTTCTTTCAATAATGACATACTAGCACCTCCCAGTGAGTTATTTCATGACTATATTATAATATAGGTTTTACCTATTCAGCAACTTATTTTTATAAATGCGGAAAATCCCCGACTACTTTTCAGTGGCATCCTTAAAGAGATAGGAGAATTCTTGCTAAGCTTTGTTAAAACTCTTGCATAATTTCTTCCCGGATGGTATATTATGGCTATGAATTGCGGTGGTCGTCTTCGGACAACACCTTGAAAGAGCCTGATGCGTCGGGCTCTTTTTTCTTTTATCTTTTTTACTGTTTTTCCAGTGTTGGAGCATTCCGACACCGCTTCATCGCTCTGTACCTCCGCTGCCGCTCGGCTCCAACACTAATCTTATCTGCCGGTGCTGTACCTGGAAAATACACACCCTTTTTGTACGGAAGATATGAAGTAACAGAGGACCTGGACAGGCCAAGAGCATTTGCAGTTGAAAGGACAGCAGCTTTATGATCCTGTGTTTTTCTGAAATCATCAAAGGTCACCTGCACCTTCTCCGCCATATCCGATACATACACACCGGCCGTGATAAGCAGCTTCCGAACCTTGATTGGATTCAGCCCCAGCTCATCTGCAATAGCCTGCAAAGACATCCCCTCTTCATAAAGCACAACAGACGAATCCATCAGCTCCTTAAGGATCTTCCCGGCATCATACTCCGGCTTTGATTTCCTGCGGCCACCTCCGGGCCTTCTTGGTTTATACGCTCTTTTCTCACCCATAGATCACAAAACCAGCTCATACATTTTGAAGGTCATCTCACCAACCACCTTATAAAAAAGTGTCTTTGTCTGGATGTACCGAAAATCCAGTTTCTGATACAGACCTTCCGCTGCTGTATTGTTCTCGATCACATCAAGCCTCAGCGCTTTCTTTCCGGCTTTTCTTTCTGATCCTACAATGTGCTCCATCAAATTCCGGGCCAGACCCTTACCACGCTGCTCCGGATGCACTGCCAGAACATGAACGACCATAACCTCATCCGAATCGATCTGCCACGGCACATCTGCGTAGCCATCCACCTTTTCATCATTAACTATCGCACAGGCCGCAATCTCGCCGCCATCTTCCAGAACATACAGCTCTTCCTTACCAATACTGTTATGCAGCATTTCATCAGAAGGATGGATACCCTTCTTCCAATGTGGAAACGATGGATCACCCTGCTCCTGATCGATCAGCTCCCAATACAGAGATTTTATGTTGTCAAAATCATCTTTTACTGCCTTACGAAATATCATTTGTTCCAATCCCCTTACTCATGCAGCTCCAGCGGCAGTCCGTCCGGGTCATGAAAAAACGTCATCTTCTTGCCGGTAAAATCATCTACACGGATCGGCTCACATTCGATCCCGACCTCCGCCAGCTCTTTCACCGTCTGCTCCACGCTCTCCACACAGAAAGCTAGATGACGCAGACCACAAGCCTCCGGACAGCTCACCCGCTTCGGTGGATTTGGTTCTGCAAAAATCTCCAGCTCCGTGTGCTCATCCACACGCAGATCCAGTTTCCAGTCCCTGCGCTCCGCACGGTAGTTTTCTCTGATAACGGAGAAGCCAAGCTTGTTTACGTAGAAATCCTTTGCGGATTCGTAGTTGGATACGATGATTGCGATGTGGTGTATTTTTGATAGATTCATTTTTGATAGATTCATTTTTGGGTGCTCCTTTTTAGTTTGTCTTATTTTCGTTATAAACTATATAGCAGTTTTTAAAATATACCGTGTGTGCTTTAGCTCTGAAGGAGCATATGTTTCACACACGGCATTATTTTTATTTCAGTCTTTCACTCGCATTTTAGTATATCACAAATCTACAAATAAACCAGCCTTATACACGTATTTTTTATTCCACAGTAACACTCTTTGCAAGATTTCTCGGCTTATCGACATCCAGCCCCTTAGCAACAGAAACATAATAACCCAGAAGCTGCAGAGGAATCACTGCCAGACTGCCCACAAAATGCTCATCTACCTTCGGTACATACACAGTGAAGTTCACCTGATCCTCAATCTCGTATTTGCCATATGTAGTCAGCCCCATCAGGTAAGATCCGCGGCTCTTGCACTCTAACATATTGCTTACAGTCTTCTCATAAAGTCCGCTCTGAGTCAATACACCAATGACCAACGTTCCCTGCTCGATCAGACTGATCGTGCCATGTTTCAGCTCACCTGCTGCATATGCTTCAGAATGGATATAGCTGATTTCCTTCAACTTCAAACTGCCCTCCAGGCAAACCGCATAGTCAATACCACGGCCCACAAAGAATACATCATGGGCATTGGCATACTTAGCAGCAAACCACTGGATACGTTCTTTATCTTCCAGGACCTTCTGCAGCTTCTCCGGAATGGTCTGCAGCTCAGAAATATAGTAACCATACTGCTCGTCTGTGATCTTTCCTCTGACTTTTGCAAACTGAACAGCCAGGCAGTACATAGCCACAAGCTGTGCGCTGTATGCCTTAGTCGTAGCAACAGAGATCTCCGGACCAGCAAGTGTGTAGAACACCTTATCTGCTTCACGGGCAATACTGCTGCCAACCACATTGACGATCGCCATCGTGGCGATACCCTTTTCCTTTGCAAGCCGCAATGCTGCCAGTGTATCTGCTGTTTCACCAGACTGGCTGACAACGATCACCAGGGCTTTCTGATTAACTGGCATTTTACGATATCGGAACTCTGACGCAAGCTCCACACGTACCGGGATATCTGCCATATCCTCCAGTACATATTGAGCAGCCATACCAACATGCCATGCAGAACCGCAGGCAACAATATAGATCTGCTCAAAATTCTTAATCTCATCCTCATTGATCTCCACACTGGACAGGTCGATCGCACCATTCCTGATCACGGAATTAAGGGTATCCTGGACAGCCTTCGGTTGCTCGTGGATCTCTTTCATCATGAAATGCTCAAAGCCGCCCTTTTCAGCAGCCTCCGCATCCCACTTGATTTCTGTAGTCTGCTTCTCGATCTCGTCACCGTTCAGATCATAAAAATGAGCTTCGCCCGGTGTCAGCTTTGCAAACTCAAGATTCCCGATATAATATACATTTCTCGTATATTTCAGGATTGCCGGGACATCGGAAGCCACATAAGTCTCGCCATCTGCAATACCAATGATCATTGGACTATCCTTACGTGCCACCCAGATCTCGCCCGGATAGTCACGAAACATCAGCTCAAGAGCATAAGAACCTCGAACACGGACCATTGTCTTCGCAATGGCATCAATGGGACCAAGGTTGTACTTTTTATAATAGTAATCAACCAGCTTAACAACCACCTCTGTATCGGTCTGACTATAAAAAGTGTAGCCGTGCTTCAGCAGCTTCTCTTTCAATTCTGTGTAATTCTCAATGATGCCGTTATGTACACCAACGACCTCAGACTCCACAGCACCGGAACCGGATTTACTGCAGTTACCAGAAACATGAGGATGCGCATTGATCTGGCTGGGCTCACCATGTGTAGCCCAGCGGGTATGTCCAATACCACAGGCTCCTTTTAACGCTTTGCCTGCATCTGTTTTCTCGACCAGATTCGTCAGGCGGCCCTTTGCCTTCACGACCTCTGCCAGAGCCTCTCCATCACGGACAGCCAGTCCAGCTGAGTCATATCCTCTATATTCCAGTTTCGACAGGCCATCCAGCAGGATTGGTGCTGCCGGCCGTTTTCCTGTAAAACCAACGATTCCACACATAGGTTTATCCCTCCCGTTATTTAAATCTCTCGTCTATTATACTTCCCTATTATGCAAAACGGCTCTGGATGATTGCCCAGAGTCGTCATTGACTTTATGCTTTATATCCCTTTTCGCAAATTACGTTGACCACTTCATCAACATACTTCTGGCAGGTATCATGGTCAGGTGCTTCAACCATAACACGCACGACCGGCTCCGTTCCGGACTCACGGACAAGAATACGGCCAGTATCACCCAGTGCTTCTGCAACCCTGGACACCGCTTCCTGTACAGCAGGATCATTCTGTGCAGCCTTCTTATCGGTCACACGGATATTTTCCAACACCTGTGGATAGATCTTCATCGGTGCTGTCAGTTCACTCATCGGCTTCTTCTTTGTCAGCATGACTTCCATCATCTTCAGACTGGTCAGGATACCATCGCCGGTGCTGGCATACTTGGAGAAAATAATATGCCCGCTCTGCTCACCACCGATACGGCAGTCATTCTTCACCATATACTCGTAAACATACTTATCACCGACGGCAGTCTTGGCATAACCAATACCCTGCTCATCAAACGCCTTATACAAACCAAAGTTTGACATGACCGTAGTAACAACTGTATTATTCAGCAACTTACCACGTTCTTTCATATAGCAACCGTAAATATACAGGATATGATCACCGGTGATGACATTCCCCTTCTCATCCACGCACAGGCAACGATCTGCATCACCATCGTAGGCAAATCCAACTTATCATAGTACGATTCTATTTACAAACTGTTCCTCATAGTTCCATTTATTTTTTTAATAACAGCATAATAAACGCTCTCTCTTTAATAACCAAAAATACCACACAAATTAATGCAATTATCCATCTCATTAACCATACATTTACAAATATATAAAACAATGCTACAATTATCAGGATTAATATCAAATGTAAAAGAACATCTTTAAAAGGCAATACAGTTTTATTCAACCTTCTTGAGTATATATAATGTAATATTAATGAAAGTCCATAAGATATTAGTGTTGAATAAGCAGCACCTGTATATCCCCATTTTAATATAAAAAAGTAGTTCATAACTATGTTACTTACAGCAGCTATTGTAGTATTAACTGAAATAAAAACCGTTTTCTTATAAAAATGTTCAATATAAACATATAATGTGTAAATGAAAATAAGATAATTAGACAATACAATTGGCGGAATTATAACAATTCCCTGCCAATATTCTCTTGTTGACAGTAATTTAACAACTTCTGGTCCCACTAATATTACTCCTATCATAGCAATCGTCATTAATTCTATGTATTTAAGAAAATACTCATTAATCGCCTTGCTATCACCTTTCTTCATATTATCCATAAAAAATGGAACCCAGATTCCATCAAAAGCAGTTGTAATTACTGTAGCAATCATACTAAAATTATATATGAGTCCATATATACCAGTTTCTCTCGAATCTTTAAGCCAAGTAATCATAGTTCTATCTGACTGTGATAAAATATTTAATGCTATGCCATGAAGAACCAATGGCAAAGATAATTTCAATGCATAAGTTAAATAATTGGAATTAATTGTAATCTTTCCTTTAGGTAAAAAATATAATGCTACACCAATTCCAATTCCAAATGTTATCATTGCTGTTGGGACTATACGTCCCAAATAAAGATTACTTCTCAGAACATATCTAATGACAACTACTGCTACAATAGTAGAAATCAAATTTGGTATGATCATAATAGCTGTTCTAAACTTATATCTTACTTGCATTAGCAAAAATTGGGATACCTCCTCAATTAATGCACTACCCAAAGATTGCAATAGACATAGAACAATTATTCCAATATTAACTGATACAGGAAGAATATAAGCAATTACACATACAAATGCTAATATGCAACAACCATAACTGAATGTAAATAACAAAATAGTTGATAAAAAATCATTAACCTTCTTTTCATAATCAACAAAAGATAACCTTATTCCCATATAAAGTGCAAGACTTATAAACATAGATATTATACTAACCCAAGAATTATATGTTGTTACAATTCCGTAATCAGATAGTGTTAATATTCTAGTAAAAATCGGAACTGTAATAAATCCTATTCCTTTATTAAACAAGGACCCTATCAAATAAAAAGTACTTGCTTTTTTTAAGCTCACATTATCGTTCATTATGAATCCTCACCATATTTTGTAATAATTTCTTTTGCAAATGTTGCTGGATCATCCTTATATTGGTAAAAATCTATTAATTGTTCTGGTGATAACTCAAACCATCTTGATTTTTCAAGCAGGCTCATTGTCTTTTTATCAAATCTATTTTTTATAATTTTGGCTGGCACACCAGCAACTATACTATAAGGAGGAACATCTTTTGTAACAACTGATCCAGCACCTATAACCGCTCCATTCCCAATCGAAGAACAACTACACGTAATAATAGTTCTTGCTCCAATCCAAACATCATGACCTATAGTTAGTCCAAATCTATCTACATCTTCAACATCAAAACCAAACAATTTGTTATAAAAGTATGGTGACATTGAAAATCGGTTATAAGGGTGATTTGCACCATAATAATTAACATCAGATGCAAATGAACAATATTGTCCCACGTTAACAAAAGATCCACCTATATTAAAATCGCTAGAAAAAACCGAACCGTAAGTATATTTTCCAACGTTAACTTTATATTTTTCGCTAACATAACTGCGTAAAGTCAATGATAGTTTTTCTCCACCTTCTTTATTTATAATTACTTTTTTTAAATATTTTCCTATTATAGGCAAATCAAAATAATGCTCACCAGACATTCTATATTCTCCCCTGTAAAATCCTCTTAACAGTGCCTTTAAAAATTCTAAATCCGTCTCTAAGACTCTTATACTTAGCCAACAAGAACATTTTTGAAAATGCATATTTGGGTGATTTTCTAAAAAACATTCTCATAGCAATTGTCTTATATAGAATTGTACATCTCCTATTAAAATGGTTTGGTTGTGCATATTTTAGTTTATCAATATTTTCTTTCTGAATGCAAATGTTCTTCTCTTTAGCAATTAAATTTAGCAATTCATTTCCTTTATTAGTCCATGTAAATATACAATTTACACCATCTGCTTCTTCAAAAGATGGATTATTATTTTCATCTAATTTCCAATAGTCCCCACATGAAATATCTGCGGCTTCACCAATACTGTCAACACAAAATTTACAACTTCTTCTAATTACCCTTCCCAATATTGACATCCACGCAGTGTTATAATCCATACTATATTCTTGACCATCATTTCTAACAGCAGTTACCCTTCCTGGCCACCCATTTCCACGATATATCATACTTTTACATTCATCTTTAGGGCAATGCAATGCATCTAACATTTTTTCATTAGCCAATCTACTCGGCGTACCTGCACAAAAGAAAGAAAAGTAATATATTACCGATTTTTTTATCGTAGAATTCATCTCAGCATAATTTCTAAGTGCAGCAACATCGCAAGGTTTTCCTACAAAAGCATACTTCTTATTCTCATTAACAATATTGTTAATATCTATCAATGGTGAAGATACTGCATATCGTGAACCAGCACAATTTAAAACTTCATCTTCTGTACGATTTACTACCGTAACAGTTTCTATGGGATTAATTTCATCATATTTAGTTTGAATAATTGCATCAACAAGATTTAACTTCAAAAGCGCAACACAGATTTCAGTCAATATTCCTCCACTTGATGCTTTCAATCTGACATTTTTATTATTTGAATAGCCAGAATAATAATCAACATAACTTCCCCATGGATTATTATATTTCCGTAAATTCAAATAATATTTTCCCATAGGGCAAACTCTGTCGCAAAACTTATCCATATCCTTTGAACTATTTTCTGGATAAGGAAATCCGTCTTCACGATATTTTAGTTTTGTATAACCAGTACTTTGGCATAATCCGCATCCAGTACAATAATGTTGAAAATATGAATTCATTATATCATTCCATTTCTAAGATTTTTGTTAATTCTGTTTCAAAAAACAATAAACTATTTTCTATAATGCTATTGCTCTTTAATAATTGTTTTTTAATAATATCTCTTTGATTAAACCAATTTATAATATGATTCTCGGCTTCTTCTATTGTTTCTTCATTTCCATGTACAACATAAGGATAATTCATTGATCCAAATAACCCTTCAAATTTTCTACTATAAGAAACCGCTACCGTTGGTACCCCACTAGAAAAAGATGCAATCGTAGCATGCATTCTTGAACCAATGAAAAAGTCCATTTTTGATATAAAACTCTTAGCATCAATGGGCGAAGAAAAAGCAGGTGCAATTTTAACAAAAGTATTATTTTCGCTAATTGTTTTCAAATATCTATAATCATCATCTCTAGCTGATTCAGCGTTATCAATAACATGAGGAATCAAATATACTTCTGCATTAACTTTATCAGTAAAATAAGTTAAAATATCATAAATAAATTGTCTATAATCAAAAGACAATCCAAATTGATTTTTCCTTTCAAATCCACCTTTCCAAAGTAATCCCGATACATTTATCCCAATTTTTATATTATTAGAATCAATTGTATATTTCTCTTCATTATAAGGCAAAGCAAATGCCATATCTGTAGTCAATTGTAAATGTGTACTCTTTATTCCTAACGCTCGAATATATTCCATAGATTTTTTATCACGGCAAAATATATAATCTGCATGATTCAATATATGTATACTACGATCCCTGCATTTTTTATCTTCAAAAGGGCCATAAGTCTGTGGTAATAAAATATATTTTCTACCAAATATTTCTGCTAAAAACTTAAATCTAATATTTGACAAACATTGATCTATAGAATAAATATCTGAAAAACTATCTCCCAAAGTGACATCAAAAATAAAATCACATTTTCTCATAGCTTTAATCATTTGAAAAGAAAAATCTTTAATTTTTAATGGAACTTTTTCAAAGCAAATATCATCAAAATATTCCGGAAACAGTCCCAATTCATCGTTAGTAAACACATAAAATTCAACTTTATCAGGATAATTTTTTTTAATTAAACTAACAAAAGAATAACCTAAGGCTTCACACCCTTTATTTGGCGAATCAAATTCAAATCCAAGTAATCCAATCTTCATAAATTCACCCTCTTCCCTCTTTTCAATCAGAAAATGTTGTTTTCCAATTTCTATCCCAGACAAGCATATCTATATTACTTTATAAAAATAATGCATTATAAATTGCTTGCAAGTATTTATATTCGTTTTTTTCATCCGGTTCCAAATACCCGCCTTCTCCCCACTCATTCCATGCAAACATAAAAAGATAATCATTCAAGTATTCTTTGTCAATATGTTTCATTTGCATTCTCAAATATTTCTCAAATTTATCAGGTGTAGCTCCTTCAAAACAAGTTCCTCTGGATCCATGTCGTGGCGTATTATCCCAATCTACAAAACCACCAGCAATACTTTTATTTGATTCTGGGTGTACTGAAATTATTTCATTCCACATATCATCATAACTAAAAATTATTGGTTTTCGATTTTTCTTCTTAATATGAATATCAATATTCAATTTTTCTAGAAAAATATTTTTAACAAATTTCTTTAACTTAAATGTCAACTTATCCGCATTTTTATAATGACATTTATCATAGTCAGGTTGATATTCAATGTGGTAATCTAAGTAATTATATGCTTGGTAATTATCTTCAGGCTTTTCAAATCTCTGTGAAGCAATTTTTAATCCGGAAAAGCCATTCTTTACAGCCAAATCCTTCCAATAATCCAACATTTCTACAATACATTCACACAAATATGGTCTATAAATTACTAAAAGAGGTTTGTTTTCCTCCTTGATATATCTATCATCTTTGAAAAATGGTAGTAAAAAATTAAAATGTCTTTCCCACTCCTCTTTATCCCCATATTTCTGCTCCATAATTACTGACCTATCTGAACTTGACCATGCATTGGTCCACGATTCATTAGCCCAGCAAAAGCAAAAATTAATATCTATATCTTTATTATATAAAAAGTTATAAAGAGGTTTCTCTAAAATTGGTTTTTCATAAAACCAGTAATGATAAAAACAGAATCCATACACACCATATTTTTTAGCTAATTCAGCTTGCCATATAAGCACATTTTCATCTGATAAATCATAATAATTATTATTTAAAGGAACCCTAGGCTGGCAATGTCCTTCAAATAATGGTTTTGCTTTTTTAACATTTACCCATTCTGTAAATCCCTTTCCCCAAAAGGTATCGTTTTCTGGGATTTGGTGGAATTGAGGCAAATAATAAGCTATAATTTTACAATCTTTATTTTCCATATCATACAAGCTCCTTATATATTTTTTTATAAGTCAATTATTCCCTTAATTTAAAGTCAACTTTACATTTGCTGTGTAGTAATTCTCTCCCCCCATATCATATTTATACTTCTCATCTCCACGGCATAGATTAAATATCTTAATATCAGTATTACCCATCATATATTTTATGGCTTCATTTACAAGAATCATTCCTGGTGAGAAAAAAGCAAATTTATCATTTATTGCCAGTCTAGGAATCTCATATTCACTCCAATCGCTATTTAATGTACCCTGCATAAAAGCAGCCAACTCATCATCAATTCTAATTTCCATCATTATAGAATGATCATTTCTTAAAGAATTGGTGATATAATTAAATTTAGATAAATACAATTGATGTAATTTTTTTCCACCTTTATATTTTAAGGATTGTCGTACCAAATATAAGTCAAGAAATTCATCTAATTTTGTGCAAAAGTTATTCTCACATATAGTATTTGAATCATAAAATTTAAATTCGATTTTCTTATTCTCACGTTTTAGTCTATTATAAGCTGTCCTGACATTCTGCTTTGCATGTTTTCCTAATGATTTCCAATAATCATCATAAGAATCATAATTTCCAATATTAATTCTTGTATTCTTAACTTCATTTATTTCTACTACATTTACAAGTTTTTTAATAGTTGTGAAGGAATAACTGTCAACTTCCCAAAATTTCCAAATAATATTTTTAATCTTGCTTCTTTTTAATTCAGCAAAAACTAATTTTATCCCATCTTCAAAAACGTTTTCATTACTCCAAATTATGTCACAATAATCATACCCCGCTCTTGACCCCAAAAGTATAACAGTATCTTTATTGTATTTTCTAAATCCAGCTATAAGAATAGGTTTATCTTGTTCAAATACTACATAATAACTAACTGACGAACGCCACCTAAGTTTATAATATAAAGTATCTGTTTGCTTTAAAAAGCTTAATGATTGAAACGCATGCTTTTTCGGTAAACTATTATACAATTCATCATATATTTCTTCTATTTTTTTTATACTATTATATTTCTTAATAATCATATAAAAGTATTCCTTTCCTGTTCTATTTTTCTTGTGCAACTCTTCCATTATAAATAATTGTAAACATTACAAATATATAAAATACATATTTATCGGAAGATTGATTCACTGCAAACAATTGCAAATAATAAAAAATTAATGTTACAAATGCAATCTTATTGAAACTAATTTTTTTTTCAAAAAATAGCTTTGAGCTATATTTTTTAATGTTCAATCCTAAAACTGAAAGAAACGATAATACTTCAGTCATCATTCCAAAAATTCCAAACTGATATAATGTATTCAAATATTCAACTTCAATACTATCTTTCGTTTGTATCCAAGAATAAAATCCATTACTTTGAGTAAAAGAATATGAAAAATCCGCATACAATCCATGACCAAATAGCCAATGCCCTGCCATTTTTTCAGATACCCATCCGTACAAATCAAATCTATTACCAACACCCATCAAATTATCATTTCCAAATGCTGATGAAATGGATGATGCAACTTTACTATCAAATAATGCTGCAATCATTAAGAATCCATATTTTATAGTTTTACCTAATGCCGGTATAAACAACGTAACAATAAAGAGTATTGGAATGATAAAAATAATCGTTTTAAAAATCATTTTAAACAGTTTTCTTGCACCCATCATGTATAAAATCAAAAATTGCGACGCAATAGTACATATTATAATTGATCTAGATAGCGTTAATAGCAAATTTATACATAACAATGAATATATTGTTATAATGAAAAACTTTTCTGTTTTTTTATTTACAAACTGCCACATGTACATACATATAGACATCATAAACATAACATATACACCATGCGCAATTGTATGCTGAGAAAAACCTAATATTCTCAGCAATCCAAATCGCAACGGGTTATAAATCAATTCATAATCGGTATTTAGAAATGAGAAAACATTCACCCTTGTAATTTCTTCAAAAATACCCAATATTGACACTAAAGAAGCTCCAATTAAAATTGTCTTCAAAGCAATAAGAAAATCGTTATGATTTTTAATCAAATTATATAGACAAATAAAAGAAACTATAGTTAATAAAAGAAAATAAAAACCTTCAAGGAAAAATCCAGAACTAATATCTTGAATACTTCTCCCAATAATCCAAATTAAAAAACATACTGATGTCCAAATGTTCTTCGAAGGTAAACTTACATTTCTTCCAATGTAAAATAAAGAAACAGCAACAAATATTAAACACAAAAGATTTCGTAAATTTATTGAAGCTATTTTAGCGTATACCGGAAGAATTGGATAAAATAAGCAAAAGAAAATAATTATATCTATTCTTGATATTTTTTTAGTTTTCATAACACCATATCCTTACATATCATCATTATTTATTCTCCATTTTTCTTTTATAAAACAATACTGCTGATTTTAATCCCTTCGCTTTGCATAATCTTTTAAATAAATATACGTGTGAATTAACTCTAAAAAGCTTTAAAAAAATACAATTGAATAAATTTTTAAAATTATGAACCACGTTATTCTCTTTGCTGATCGTCACCTGATCATAAATCGGTTCACTATCACATGAAGCTCGTAAAATGATCGGTTTTTTCAACGATAAAATTTTTATCTGATTTTTATTTATAATATCGGCTTTTCCCTGCACAATTTTAAGGTTTACAGAATCCTCAACTTTAAATCTATACAAATCTACCGTCAACACCCGATTTTTAGATGGTATATAATAATGATTCGTAAAATTATCATCTATAAGTATTTTGATATAAGGCTTGATGATTGAATTATTCATTTGTTTTTCTGCAAAACCTTCTATTCTAGAAATCTTACATTTGTTTTTAGAACTAAAGTGAAATCTCATCCAAACTATATCATTTTGACGAGGTATATTTATATTAAATGGTGAACCGTATTTTGAGATAAAATCAAAAGATCTTGAAAATCCATTATTTAATGTAAGATTAATTCTCCCTCTCTCACATTCAGACCCTATAAATCCATATATAACTATCTGTTCAATAGATTTTTTCGGGCATTTTATTAACAATTCATCGTTATTATTAAACACTAGAGAATCATCAATAAATTCAAGCGTATTGCTTGAAAAATTTTTTGCTTTATATAAACAAAAATTACTCAATGACTTAACTTCTCTTCCATTTAAATAATACTCTGAATTACTTAAAACACTATCCGTTCTTCTTTCCCAGTATACTTCATCGCCTCTCCACACTCTGCCAATACGAAACGCTGCAAACTGTGATTTATGACATGCCAATGCCTTAAACAAACGTTGTTTATATACGAAGTCATTCCAATTATTAAAAGGAGAATTTGGAATTCTAATTCTTTTATTCCATTGAAAAATAGATTTATTAATAATGTTAAAATCAGACGATACACTATCACAATCCGGCACCATAGTTGAATTAATGTTGCTATTTTTCAAAAGATCTTTTGCAAAATATCCAAGTGAATATGCAAAACTCTTCCATAATAATGGTCTATATGTATTATTAATGTCCTCTCTTATTATTCTATCTAATGCCATATCTATTCCATAAGATACAGTCATGTGATCTGGATGTTTATCATAATCATTACAGATTATTATATCCGGATAAAGAAATTTTATAATTTCTTCTAAATCACTAATAACATTTTCACCAATGTACTCATGATGAATACCTTTAGTCTGAAAACAAAATTCCTTAAAATTATTACAACAATATGTTTCTAGCTTTCCTGCTTTAGACCTATAAGGTTTATCCGTTGTCTCTATCAACGATGTATTCTCTCCAAATTGGGTATCTGGATAGCCTAAAAAAAACACATCATCCTCATTCAAACCCAATGTTCTAATTGCATGTATAGCTTCTTTTGCTCTAATTTCAGCTGGTATTGAATAATCACCATTCGTTAAATAAGCTACCTTAATATCATTACCATTTAATTTTAAAAGGTCAATTATGTTTCCTGCTATTATTGTTTCGTCGTCTTCATGTGGTACTATTATTAATACTTTATTTTTTGCGCTTCTCTCACTGAATAAACTATTCGAAGCATTTTTATTATATTTCATTAAATCTTCCATTCCTGAATTAAATCTTAAATACATTTCAGATTTCAAAAGAACTTTTTTGTGGCAATAACTTGTTTAATTCTCCATTTATTAGCTTTTTATTTTCTTTGAAGCTGGACTCATCTATTTTATCAGAATCATTAATACATAACATTTTGTACTTTGATTTCCATAAAATCTTCTTAATCAAATCTATTTCACTTGCATCACACATGGTTCCAAAATATTTGCTTCTAGGTTCAAAATTGCCAGTTGCTAATTGCCATGATCTTGAAAGCCAATCATTTATATCTTCTTTAGTTCTAAATTTGTGCATACAAGTTTTATCATACTCAGCATATTCTTTTTCCCATAATTCTTCTACAACTGACTTTAAGTGAGATATAGGTATATGTGGTACAAAAAAACCTAAAATAGTTTTGAATCTCATGAAAATTAAAGTTCGTATAGCATAACTACCATACATCTTAAAATTCAACCATTTTTTCTTATTTCGTTTGATATCATTAATAGAAAAATAATCATTTATTATTTCCATATTATTTAACTCTATATTCATAATCATGTCTCTATTAATAGGTTGTGGACTAATACATGCCATATCTTTAGGTTTTCCATTATAGAAAAAATCTTCTAGTTTAGTAGGTTTTATTACAAATGTATCATCATTAAAATTTATATATTGTTCCGATAAACCAGGAATTCTAAACATATTTAAATCTAAAACATTAGAATTAAATGTTGGCAAGTATTTTTCTGGAATATAATCCTGATGATTTACGATTACTAATTTCTCATTATCTATATTTAACCACTTCGGAAGATGTCCCCACGTTACAAAATATATTTTGTGAACCCAAGGCATAAATTGTTCAATACCACGAAAAATATATACTAAATTATCCCAATCTCTGTATCTTACATTATTAGACTTTTTCGTATACATTTTTTTTTCAGCCAACCAATTAGGATCACTTCCATCCACCCAAGTTATTACAATATCAACATTGTTATTCATTCACTACACCTCTTCTAGTTAATTTAACGAAGTTCTATAAAGAATTTTTTATTTCAAAAATTATATTCCTAATGTATCTCTATAAATATTTATCAGCTGTTGATAATTGTCTTCAGGCATATACTTATTTTCGTAGTCTTTTCTAGCATTAACACCTATGCACGCACATACATTTTTGAGGATTATTCCAAAGTCCTTTTATCTTCTTACCAAAATCAATTATATCGCCAAGTGCTACTTTATAACCATTAACGCCATCTTCTATTGCTTCAACCGAAAAGCCTAAATCAGTAGCAATAAGTCCTTTACCTAAACTTTCCGTTTCAATTTCAACCATAGAGCACCCCTCATACCAAATAGAAGGAAAAACTACAAATTCTCCCCCTTTCACAATCGAGAGACATTTATCATGCTGTGTATATCCTAAGAAATAGACGTTATCATGTTGCTTCGCCCACTGTTTAAATTCATTCTCAAGAGGACCACCTCCCATTACAACTATGGGAATATCTGATATTTCGTCCCATATTTTCATCAAAATCCTGATACCCTTCTCTTCACCAATACGACCGTAAAATACAACATATCGTTCAGGCAAACCCTCAACTTTTTCCGCCTTGAGATTTGCTTCTGCATCAGGTACAAAATTATATTTCTTGATAATTTTATTTTTATCAAATCCTATATTTGTCAGAAGTCGAATCTGATTTTCATTTAAACAAATATAACGATCAATCTGCTTGTAAAAGCTTTTTCTTATACGGTGATAGGTGAAAATTCCTGCCACAATGAAACTCTGCAATCTGGAGTTTTTAAAACACCCGTATTTGCACATACGAAAATACTTTCCATCACCGCATTCATTACACAGTTCTGTTCCTCTCAGAGATGTTGAACATGGACAAACAAAACGGGTGTCATGTAATGTGGCTACAACTTTCACTCCGCTTCGTTTAGCTGCATACAGAATTGACGGTGAAAGTAATGGAAAAAAAGTATGAATATGTACAATATCCGGTTTTTCTTTCTCTATCATTTGTCGTACTGCTCTGTAATTTTTTGAACTCCACAGCATTCCAAATGTTGCCGATAGCTTTCCAATCAATCCTGCATTGTCGAACTCATCATTTGAAACCGTATATTTAATCACTTGATTTCCGTGACTTTCCAGCAACGCAGTTTCGCTCTTGAATACCTGATCATCACCACTTGCTGAACCTTTTCTATGGAAATTGTGTATTGCCAATATTTTCATAGTCAGTTCTCCCCATTCACAAAAGCTTCTTCATACTATCCACAGATTTTATCCCACGTATACTCTTCTGCCACACGCATCTTGGCTCTCCGACCCATTTCTGCTATTTCATCAGCACTCATCTGATCTGCTTTATCTATTAATTTTGCAAGACTTCCCTGTTTTCGACTCCAATATAACGCGCAATCTTCTGCAACCTCTTTATTAAATCCAACATCAACCAGCAGATTCAAGTCCGTACTTCCAAGAGCCTCAATCAGTGAAGGGTTGGTACCACCAACTGTATGGCCATGGAAATATGCATATGCATTCTCACGAATTTTTTTCAGTAATTCCTGATCGTATACAGTGCCAACAAATTTAATTCTATCGTCACTCTTGAAATGCAGTTTTTCCTCCAGTTCATTCAGAAACTTATCGTTAACATTTGTGATCAGTGCAAAATCTTTCTGACTATTACTCTTCATGAACTCACGGATCATAACTTCAAAAGAGTTCTCTGGTACAAAACGACCGACGACAAGGTAATAATTCTTTTTTTTCAATCCTTTTTCTTTATACCAGCTCACAAGCTTTTCATCATCGTCAGCCAGCTTGCTAAGTGTCAAATCTGCACCATAAGCAATAAACGTAGTTTTCGGATTTCTACCTTTAATACCTTTACCGTCATAACATTCATGGATATATTTTTCGATATTCACAGAGTCGCAGATAGCCAGGTCACAATATTTAACCATCATCTGTTCGGAAATCTTCCAATATTTCCGGATCGGTGCAGACCATTTTGCCCGCATCCACTCATGACCATCTGGATTTAAATATACTTTGCCGCCTAACTTATGTATTTCTTTATAAAAATGGCCTGCAAAAGGTCCTATACGACAAGCCATTATATAAACAATCGGATGAGGAATATGGTTTTTCCTGATATGTTCACAACATGCTTTCAACGCTGCAACATCATAATAAATTGCCTGCGCAGGCCCGATCTGTGGAATATTGATCTTAAAGCAATGGGCATTGTGGAGTTCAAACTCATGGTCGTTAAGCTTTGTCACACCCTCAAATTTGTTCTCGTCCATGCAGCCATCACCATTGGCCTTGCAGGCAACATGATATTTGATGTTTTCCTTATTCTGATGATACTCTGTAAGCTTGTATACAAAGGTCTCATATCCCCCGTATGCACCTAAACTCTTTGCACCAACCAAATATACATGCTGTACTTCTTTTCTAGAATCCATATCTCTGTTCCATCCTCATTTTTTAACATCTATATACTGAACTCAGCACAGGCCAAGTTTCAGCAATTTCACATTCTTATAACTTCGAATACACCCCGCACCACAAGGCACAGATCTTCGGCGACGCCTGCGTTGGGCCGCCTGGCGGTATTCAACCGGAAAGGAGGCGTCACTGGCGCTTCCTCTCTTGCTGATCACTCAGCATTTATATATAAGAGGCATTTCTGCCGCTTATTAACTTGGTTTGTTGTTTTTCCGGAAGCTTTCCTGGCATTTGCGGCCCAGGTTTCGGGCGCCGTTCAGGAAACGGTTGACCTGATGGCCGTTCTGGCAAATGAATACGCTGCCCTGTTTTTTTCCGGTGGCTCCGCAGATGGAACATCGCTTTTCTGTTCCGTCGGCGCGTAGCTCAAGTACCAGGATTCCTTCTGCCCAGGCTTTGTATTTCAGATAATTCCGAATGCGGATACTTAAGTGAAGGGGCGAATAATTGCCGCTTCTGTACATGGATATCCTGGAAAAATCTTCATCATACTCCGGCAGTACCAGTATCCCGGTGTGATTTTCCTTGCAGAAATCCATGATCTCCTTGCTGACCTGATGTGCATAATGTTCATTCAGGTGCTTGAGATGCATGTAATATTTCCTGTTTGGCTGACTGACGTTGTCTTTATCGGTAAATGCCCTGGATGCTTCTACTTTTTTCATCAAAGCTTTGCAATGATGTCGGTATGCATTTCCACCTCTGCAGTTTTTTACAGCCAGCTGCCTGGATTCTTCATCCAGAACTGTGCATACTGCAAAGCTGTCCGTATTGGTAAAGCGGACGCTGCATACTCTAGCGCCTTCCTGCATTCGTTCCTTTGCTGTCCGGGCATCGGAGTTCTCCTGCTTGACAGGTACATGGAACATGAGCCATTTTTCCTCATGGACCAGTGTTGGTGAAAGGATCGCCGCTTCCTTTGGGAAGGGACGTCCTGTAAGTCCGCAGGGTACCCAGATCCATTTCTTTCCGTTCCAGAGCTTCAGCACTACGGAGGTGTCTGTCAGGTCTCTGTACATTCCCTTGAAAAAGGTGATGTTGGCATCGATCTTTTCGGGGAAGCTTTCTGCACTTGCTGCGGTCTTTACTGCCATTGCAGCTTTGTTCATGGCAGATCTCCGAAAATAAACGGGGAGCTTTCCGCCTGGCGGAATGTACTTTGGTTCTCTTCCGTCTCTTCCGGGAACAGTGAGTTTTTCCAGATGTCCCTGGATGGTCAGCAGATTTTCGGCCCAGAGCTCTTCGCTTTCTTTCAGGAGCTCATAGTAAAAGGCTACGGCTTCCCGATACAGGGCTTCGGTTGTTTCGATCATCTGCTTTTCCGGACAAAAGAGCCGCATTTTCCATGTTTTGATACTGTATCCTGTTTTCATGGCATCTCTTTCTGCTGTCAGGTATCGCTTAATATCTTCATTAGTCACAGACCAAAAAAGACATATTTTACAGCCATATGTAAGGATACCATTGATATTTTCCTTTGTCAAGGCGTGCCAAAGACATGAAGCATGCTAATAATGTCGTTTTTTAAGCATCATATGCAGCAGTTTTCTATCAAAAAGTAAATAAACAGTCTGATAATCATCGAAATCTAACATTAGTGGTCACTAAAAGTGGTCACTTTTTTCTTGCGTAAATCCGCGTAAAATCAATATTTTTCAAGCTTTTTTCCTTTTTCTTTCCAATTATTAGTGGTCAAAATCGTGGTCAACTGTGCCGAAAAAAGCAGCATTTAACAGTGTTTCAAGCTCTTTTTCGCTAATGAAGATAATAAGCGACACAATTCCCATAATCCACGAGCTGTCCAAGGATGTTTCCTCTTGTACCAGCTCTTTTTTTATACCTAATCGACATTTCCATTCCCAAATGCTATACTATACCCGCAGGCCGCGCGATCTGGCTTTTGGCCTGCCAAATTTCAGAAAAGGATTTTTTTCTATGCAGAGAATTATTACCTATACGATCTCAACCGGGGAGTCCGGGGAAAATATTCTTGGATTTCTTCGGAAGAAGGGTTTTTCCAAACATATATTGACTACTATGAAGCGGGCGGAGCAGGCGATCCTGCTGAACGGGCAGCCGGCTTTTGGCAGAACGGTCCTGAGGGAGGGAGATGTTCTTCGGATCCTTGTTCCGGAGGAGACCGGGGAGGGATCGGAACCTTCCATTATTCCGGTGCCGCTGCCTTTAGATATCCTGTATGAGGATGAGGATATCCTTGTGCTGAACAAGCCTGCTGATATGCCTGTGCATCCCTCTGCCGGAAACTACGAGAATACGCTTGCCAACGGTGTTGCCTGGTATTATAAGCAGCAGGGGAAGGCTTTTGTCTACCGCTGTATCAACCGGCTGGACAGGGATACCACCGGGGTGCTGGTGCTTGCCAAGAACCCTCTGAGCGGAGCTCTTCTCTCTGCCCAGATGAAGCAGCGCCAGATCCGACGTACCTATCTTGCACTTACTGACGGGATCCCACCGGAAAGGGGGACGATCTCCGCCCCTGTTGCCAGAATGAATGCTTCTGTGATCACAAGGGAGGTTAATTTTGAGCGTGGGGAGACTGCCGTGACTCATTATGAGCGTCTTGCAGTCAGCAATGGATATGCTCTTGTGGAGCTGCATCTGGATACGGGGCGGACTCATCAGATCCGGGTGCATATGAAATATATTGGCTGTCCGCTGCCGGGGGATTTTCTGTATCATCCGGTTTTTGACCGGATCGGACGCCAGGCCCTGCATTCCTTCCAGCTGGAATTTGCTCACCCCATCACCGGGGAGCCTATGTGTTTCCTGGCACCTGTGCCTGAGGATTTCCGCAGAGCATTTGCGCAGTAAAAAATCAGCTGTCCGGTAGGTGTTTCCTGCACCGGCAGCTGATTTTTTTGTTTTTATTTATTTTTTTTGTAGATCACAAGGAGTCCCTTGAGCAGAAGGTCCTCATCCAGAATGATTTCTTTTTTACAGTGAGAAATGATCTTTTTTGCAAGACCGCCTGTTGCGATCACGGTTGTTTTCTCACCAAGCTCTTCTTCCACCCGGTCTATGATCCCGTCAATGGCTGCTGCGTTGCTGTAGAGCACGCCGCTTTTCATGCATTCGATGGTATTGCGCCCGATCACATGCTTCGGGGCATCGATGCTGATCCCGCTGAGCTGGGATGCTCTGGCTGTCAGTGCATCCAGGGATATTCCGATGCCAGGAAGGATCATTCCGCCAATGTATTGCTTTTTGCTGTTGACAACCGAAACTGTAGTAGCGGTTCCCATATCGATCACAATAAACGGAACCGGATATTCATTTAATCCTGCCACAGCGTCTGCCACAAGATCCGCGCCCAGCTGTCCGGGGTTGTCCATCATGATGTTCAGACCTGTTTTTACTCCTGGTCCCAGGACCATGACTTCTTTTTTGAGGATCTTTTCTGCTGCCAGCTTGGCAATGTTGGTGATCTGCGGGACTACAGATGAAATGATACAGCCTTCTATGTCTGCCTTTTTGATGTGGTAGATTTCCAGTAAGGTTTTCAGGTCTACGGCATATTCCAGTTCTGTTTTTGTTCTTACGGTAGCAAGTCTCTCGATGAAGTATGTTTTTTGATCATCGATGCAGCCCACGACTATGTTGGTATTTCCAATATCAATTGCTAATATCATAATTTTATTTTCCCTGTCTTTATGCTTTTGTCTTCTCACGGCTGATCTGTGCGGATGGAATCAGATGTGCCTTGGAAAGTGCAGCTCCCACTGCTCCTGTGATCACTGTGGAGGAAATCATTTCGCATACTGCGTTGATCCCTACCATGAGACAGCAGCCGATGATGATGTTATGACCGCCCATCAGATTTTTTACATAATCGGTATTTCCGAACAGTCCTACAAGTGCTGCCATGAAGAACAGTGTATTCAGGAATGCGGAAAAGAACCCGGTTACTGCACATGCCACATAGATATTGCTGACCTTTCGCATGCCTTTAAAAATATATCCGAGGCAGATACCGTCCAGAAGACGTGGGATGAAGCGCTGGATAAAGGCAAATACCGGATTGATACCGAAAAGCACAACTCCCATTGCACTGGAGCCGCCTACTCCTATGCACTGGAGAAAGCTGGTCAGGCCGAAGATCGCACCTGCCACGGCTCCTCCTACGGGTCCGAGGACGACTGCACTGATGGCTACCGGGATCACGTTAAAGGAAATGGCCAGTGGCCCGATGTTCAGATATCCCAGTGGTGTGTAGGCCATCAGCAGAAGGATTGCTGCCATCAGGCCCAGTAATGTAAGCTGTGCTGTTGTAAATTTGTTGTTTTTCATTTCTTCTCCTCCTTGTTACCGTTCCGCTCTGTGAATATTTCCGGAAATACAGCATTTTCCGGCGTTTTCTGCGGATACAATACGGTGATGGAAAGCGGTGATCTTTTTGTTCCGCTTTTCGTTGTTAAAACCGGCTATCTGACCGGTTCTGTAGCTATGCTTCTGCCTTTGTGGTAAGCAGAAGGATCTTATCCAGGATCTTTAACGCTGCATCCTCCTTGCTCATAAGCGGGAGTGACACTTCTTCGTCCTGTGTGATAAGAGTCAGGACATTGGTATCTCCCTGGAATCCGGCGCCTTCTACCTTCAGGTTGTTGGCTGCCACCATATCCAGGTTTTTCTTCTCAAGCTTGGCTCTGGAATTACGGAGCATGTCTCTGGTCTCCATGGAAAATCCGCAGAGGAACTGGCCCTGCTTTTTGTGCTGGCCCAGATATTTCAGAATGTCGTCTGTCCTCTCAAGCTCTATGGAAGCCTGATCGTCTTTTTTCTTAACCTTGTCTTCGCTGACCTGCTTCGGACGGTAGTCTGCCACTGCGGCAGCCTTGATGATGATATCCTGTTCATCACTTAAACCGGTGACTGCCTCGAACATATCTCTGGCGGATGTCACAGGTACGACCTTCACAAAAAGGGGCGGCTCAATGGCAGTAGGTCCGCTTACCAGCGTAACCTCCGCTCCTCTGAGCATGGCCATTTTTGCAATGGCGTATCCCATCTTTCCGGATGAATGGTTGGTGAGACAGCGGACCGGGTCGATGGCCTCCTGGGTAGGTCCTGCCGTTACTAGGAGCTTTTTGCCGGCAAGGTCTTTCTGGAAGGCGGCTTCCTTCAGGATATATTCCAGAAGGGTTTCCGGCTCCGGCATTTTTCCGGCTCCGGTGTCCCCGCATGCCAGGTAGCCACTGGCCGGTGTGATCACCTCATATCCGTAGGTTTGCAGCTTCCGGATATTGTCCTGCACCACGGGATTCTCATACATGGCGGTATTCATGGCTGGTGCAAGGATCTTCTGACACCTGCAGGCCATTACCGTAGTAGTGAGCATATCGTCCGCAAGGCCGTTAGCCAGCTTTCCGATCACGTTTGCACTGGCCGGTGCGATCATCACAACATCTGCCTTCTTGGCAATGGATACGTGCTCTACCTGGAACTGAAAGTTCCGGTCAAAGGTATCCACCAGGCATTTATTCCCGGTCAGTGTTTCAAATGTGATCGGATTGATAAAGTTCGTTGCATTCTCTGTCATCAGTACATGGACATCTGCATGAAGCTTATGTAATGCACTTGCCAGATATGCGATCTTGTATGCAGCAATACTTCCTGTGATGCCAAGAAGCACTGTTTTCCCTTTCAGCATCCTTCTCCCTCCTGTCAGTCAACCATACGGATACTCTCGATCACCGGCTGCTGATCCTTTGCAATAGTTCCGTTGCCGTCTGTCGGCTTGGCATCCTTGCAGATCTGATCTACAATGTCCATCCCGGAGGTCACGTGTCCGAATGCAGCATAGTCGCCATCCAGATGTGTGGAATCGGACTGTACGATAAAGAACTGAGAGCTTGCGCTGTCCGGATCTGTACTGCGGGCCATGGAAATGGTTCCTCTTACATGAGAAATATCGTTCTTCACTCCATTGATGGAAAATTCGCCCTTGATGGTATCCTCTGCTCCGCCGGTTCCGTCTCCGTTTGGATCTCCGCCCTGGATCATAAATCCGTCAATGATCCGGTGGAAGGTCAGACCGTCATAAAAATTGTCCTGTACCAGCTTTACAAAATTTGTGACTGTGATGGGTGCGGTCTCTGCATCCAGCTCTACATCGATCTCGCCATAATCCTTTACGGTGATGGCAGCATGATGGGTTCCTGTCAGCTGCTGGCTGGTATCGATCACAGTTGTTCCTGCCATTTGTGCATCCTCGGAACCATCGGAAAATTCTCCGTCTGCGCTGTCTGTATCCTCTGTACTGTCTGCGGAGTTGTCTGCAGAAGCTTCGGTTTCATGTGAGGTGTCCTCTGCATCACCGGAAGCCTCCTGATCATCGGCGCTTTCTTCATGGTCTGAAAAGCCTGCCGCCTCAGCCTCCTCCTCGGATACTGCATTGGCTGCTGTCTCTTCATCTACGCCTGTCTGTCCTTCTGAGGTTTCTTCCTCCAGAGATTCTTCCTTCTGGTCTGCTTTGTCAGAAGTACTGTCTGTGCTTCCGCATCCGGAAAGCATTCCTGCGGTAAGAGCTGTCGCAAATAATACGGCTAAAACCTTACGTTTCATATTTATAAGTCCTCCTTATCAGATCCCGAAAACGCCTGTTCCGGCATTTTCAGGCGAGCTTTTCACTCTCCCCCTGTAAGCTTTTCTCAGTTTAACATCATCTTTTCATAAAGTCAACTTTGCACGGAACCAGGTGCAGGATTCCCTTTGTTTTGCCTTGTATCTCTTCCGGTTCTCTGCTAAAATCATGTATGGAGCTTATTATGGGCTCCGTACATATAAGAAAGTGAGGAATCAACATGGAAAAGATCACAAGTTTTACCATTGACCATATCAAGCTTCAGCCTGGCGTATACGTTTCACGTAAGGATCCGGTTGGAGATCAGGTGATCACTACCTTCGATATCCGTATGACTTCTCCCAATGAGGAGCCTGTTATGAACACAGCCGAGCTTCACGCCATGGAGCATCTGGCAGCTACCTTCCTGCGGAACCATAAGGAGTTTGGCCCGAAAGTCATTTACTGGGGTCCTATGGGCTGCCGTACCGGAAATTATCTTCTTCTTAACGGGGATTATGAATCCAGAGATATCGTTCCGCTGATGATCGAGATGTTTGAATTTATCCGCGATTTTGAGGGTGAGATCCCGGGAGCTTCTCCCAAGGACTGCGGAAATTATCTGGATATGAACCTTGGCATGGCAAAATATCTGGCAAAGAAATTCCTGAACGAAGTTCTCTACGATATCAAGCCGGACCGTCTTGTTTATCCGGAATGATCTGCGGGTACGATCCGCTGGCATGATCCTTGTGTTCTGAACGGACTGGAGTATATGCCGAAACAAAAAAACAGGCTGCCTGTATCGATGTATTTCATCGGATATAGCTGCCTGTTTTTTGTTATATCAAGGAGATATCTGCAATTGAAGCAGGATCAGGATTTCCCTGATCTGGTCAAAAGCCTGTAGTCTGTGCGCTACTGTGCTGCTTCTGCGGTATTATCTTCTGCAGTAGTATCTGCTGCCACTGCTCCTACCGGCGGGGTTGTGCTGACGTAGTCGCCGGATGCGTAGCAGGTCTGGCCATTATAATCCACACGGATCCATCCATTGTCACAGACACCGGTACACTTCAGGGATTCTCCGGAAAGGACACCTGCCACAAACTCTGCCTCTGCATTGGCGTCAGAACGTAAATTCACACCCTCCACTGCATAGTAGGTGGCATCCTGAGCCTGTACGTTGATGCCGCTTGGGGTCTGCTCCGTAGCTGCTGTCTGTGCTGCAGGATCTGCTGCCCCGGCTGTGGTAGAATCTGCCGCCGCTGCCGCTGCTGCTCCGTCTGCTGTGGAATCTGCTGCTGCCTTCGGTGTAGGTGTTGCAGTTGCCTTCGGCTTCTCTGTGGGCTCCGGCGTCGGTGTGGAATCTACTACTGTTACCACTGCATCGGTTCCTTCCTCATATCCACAGCCCTGTGCAAGGAAAGCCGCGCCTATTATCAAAGCCATAATACATTTTTTCTTCATGTTATCTGATTCCTCCTTATACGCCGGTAAAAAATTCTCTGCGTCCAATATACACGATTCTGCAATATTATGCAAGTCCTGGCCGGTTCTTTCACATATTTACCGGCTCAAAAAGCACCCGGACAGTTCCGCCGCAGATCATTCCCAGATCTCCTGCCCCCTGTCCCAGCTCGTAAACCTTTGTTTCCGTATTTCGGATATTTACTGCGTGTTTTCCGGCTTCAAACTCCACTTTTCCGCCGCCGATGCTTCCTGCCGTGCTTCCGTCCCGGAATACGAACATCTTGCTCCCGGTTCCTCTTGGTGAGGAGCCCTTCTTCTCGATGATCGTGACCATGGTTCCCGGTGTCCTGCGGCGTACTGCTGCCTCCACCTCCTCATCACAGTAGGTGCGGAAATGCCGGTTCTTTTCCTGCACGATCTCTGCCATGATACTCACGGCGATCTCAGCCGGCATCTGTCCTCCGATGGGGAGTCCGATGGGGGCATGGATCTGATCCAGCTGTTCCTCCGTAAAGCCCTCTTTCAGGAGCTTTTCCCTGGTGATCTGCACCTTTGTCCTGCTTCCGATCATTCCGAAATATGCAAAGGGTCTCTTAAGGATCGCTCTTGCACAGGCGGAATCTCCCAGATGGCCTCGTGTCACCACTACATAGTAGGCATTTTCATAGGGAGGGATCCTGTCGGACAGGGTATCAAACTCTCCAAAGATCCTCTCATCTGCCATGGGAAATCTTTCCTCCGTCACAAATTCCTCCCGGTCATCCATGACTGTTACATGAAAGCCCAGCATCCTGCCGATCTCTGCTACCGGAAGAGAAACATGGCCGCCACCCAGTATGATCAGCCTGGGATTCTTCTCGTAGGTTTCCACAAATATCTCCCGGTCGCCGTTTTTCACAACGCCGGTTTCCACAGCTGCTTCCACGGAAACTTTCAGGAATTCTTCTGCTTCTTTATTTCTTTCTGCTCCCTCCGGATAAAAAAAGCTGCTTTCTTCCAAAAGATATTTCAGCCCGGCATCCTTTCCGTTCAGAAGGATCCCTGTTTTTACACGCCCTCTTTTTTCTACCACATCATATATTGTCTGATACATTCTCTGTGTCCTTTCTGTCCGTCTTTCGCTGTTTATTCCGCGGCAAGCTCCTTTACCGCCCCGACAGCAGTGTCCACCTCTTCTTCCGTATTAAAATAAGAAAAGCTAAAGCGGACAGCTCCTGTTTTTTCGGTTCCCAGTGCTTTGTGCATCAGCGGTGCACAGTGGCCGCCGGCTCTTACACTGATCCCGTACTCTTCATCAAGGACCATGGCCACCTCTGCCGAATCCATCTCTGCAATATTCAGAGTCACCACAGGAGAGCGTTCTTCCCTGGAAAAATCTCCGTACAGGGTGACTCCCGGAATTTCCTTTACCTGGTCATAAAAACGCCACATCAGCTGCTGCTCTCTTTTTCGGATCTGTTCTGTTCCGGTTTCGGTAATCCAGCTGATGGCTGCGCCAAGACCTGCGATCCCATGGCTGTTCAGGGTGCCTGCCTCCAGTGCCTCCGGCATATCCTGCGGATGCTCTCTCTGAAAGGTGAGGACGCCGCTTCCGCCTACCTTCAGAGGCTCCACAGATACCCCCGGCCGAACGCAGATGGCGCCTGTGCCCTGGGGGCCCATAAGGCCCTTATGTCCGGAAAAGCAAAGAATATCTATATGATCTTTTTTCATGGAAATCGGAAATACTCCTGCTGTCTGGGCAGCATCCACAATAAAAAGCTTCTGGTGCTTCTGTGCGATCTCACCGATGGCGTGGATATCATTGAGATTTCCTGTCAGATTGGAAGCGTGGGTACAGACGATCACCTTCGTCTCCGGACGGATGGCTGCCTCAAGCTCCTTAAGGGAGATCCGTCCCTTGCGGTCTGCCGGCAGGATCGTAAGCTTCATGCCTTTTTTTTCCAGGCGGTACAGCGGACGGAGCACACTGTTGTGATCCATCTCCGTACAGATCGCATGGATAGTTCCCTCCTCTGGATGAAGTGTTCCCTGCAGGGCGATATTGAGCGCTTCCGTGTCATTGGATGTAAAGGCCACACATTCCGGTCCCCATACGTCAAACATCTCTGCGATCTGGCATCTTGTATTAAAAATAAGCCTTGAGGCTGCCATTGCTTCGCCGCTGCTGCCCCTCCCGCTGTTTCCTGCATGCTGCATGGCTTCCACCACAGCACGCGGCACACAGTCCGGCTTATGAAAGCTTGTAGCCGCGTTATCCAGATAAATCATTTGATCCTCCTTGTGATTTTTATCAAATACCTTTATAATAAACTCTGGCTTTATTTTATACTATCCGAGGAGGTTTTCCAATGAAAAAAACATCTTTTTTCAACAGTCTGCCATTTAAGCTGCTGGTCGCTGTGATCCTGGGAATCATAGCCGGGCTTATCCTGAACCGATACAGCACCAACGGAATCTCCATGGCAGTTCTTAATATCACAGTTACTATCAAGTACATTCTGGGCCAGCTCATTACCTTCTGCGTGCCGCTGATCGTGCTGGGATTTATCGCTCCGTCCATTACCAGGCTTGGCAAAAATGCTTCGCTGATGCTGGGAGTTGCGGTTGTCCTCGCTTACGGCTCCTCTGTTGGCGCAGCGCTTTTTTCCACAGCCTCCGGCTTTCTCATCATTCCACATCTGTCCATCCATTCCTATGCTGCAGGACTGAAGCGGCTGCCGGAGGTGATCTTTGAGCTGGAGATCCCACAGATCATGTCCGTTATGAGTGCTCTTGTTTTTGCAATGATGCTGGGACTTGCCGCCACTTGGACAAAGGCAAAGCTGATCACTGGGCTCCTGGATGAATTTCAGAAAATCGTTCTTTCTCTGGTGGCTCGGATCATCATCCCCATTCTTCCGTTATTTATCGGCACTACCTTCTGCGGCCTTGCCTACGAAGGAACCATCACCAGACAGCTGCCTGTTTTTCTGAAGATCATCGTACTGGTGCTTGCCGGGCATTTTATCTGGATGGCTCTTCTTTACATCCTTGCAGGAATCTATTCCGGAGAAAATCCTCTGGAGGTTGTCCGCCATTATGGTCCTGCCTATCTGACTGCCGTAGGGACCATGTCCTCTGCAGCCACCCTGGCCGTTGCACTGCAGTGTGCCTCCAAAGCAAAACCTCTCCGCAAGGATCTGGTCAGCTTCGGGATTCCTCTGTTTGCAAACATCCATCTCTGTGGTTCCGTCCTGACAGAGGTTTTCTTCTGTATGGCGATTTCGAAGATCCTGTACGGTTCCGTTCCAACGCCAGGTACCATGGTTCTGTTCTGCCTTCTTCTGGGTATCTTTGCCATCGGAGCTCCCGGCGTTCCCGGAGGAACCGTCATGGCATCTCTTGGCATCATCACCGGAATACTGAAATTCGACAGCTCCGGCACTGCACTGATGCTTACCATCTTTGCACTGCAGGACAGCTTCGGAACTGCATGCAACGTGACCGGCGACGGTGCACTGACACTGATGCTTACCGGCTATGCAAAACGCCATCATATTGAGGAGCAGCAGCTTGATGTGGAATTGTAAGAGCAGCGCTTAGTCAAGCGGATAGCCGCGATCCGCTTCGCTGCTTGCTCATAACCGGATATCAAGCGAATATCAACCAGATATCAAAAATGCCGCAGGCTTCAAAATGGCTCTGCGGCATTTCTGTGTATTTCTATTTGTTTCTGTCTGCTTTTGTTGTTTCTATATGTTTTTCTGTTTACGGGCGGATCACTTTTCCTGCTTTTGTGAGCTTTTCCGCTATGGTATACATATTTGTTACGGTTCCCACTGCCGGTTCCTTCAGTCCGTAGAAGTTCACACAGGTTCCGCAGGTCAGGATCTCGGTTCCCTGCTCCTGTAAGGTCTTAAGGTCTTCGATACATGGTGAATCCTGTGCGGTAAGTCTGGCTCCGCCATTATAAAACAGCATAACTGACGGCGGTGTCTCCAGCTGTGTCAGTGCATACACAAATCCCTTGATCAGGATCCCGCCAAGCTCCGGATCTCCATCTCCCATCTTATCGGAAGTGATGGCAACGGTATAATCTCCCTGCGGAACAGCCGGTGTGCAGACGATCTCAGGCTCTGCCTGACTTCTTGCAGCAGGATCAGATTTTACTGTCATATTGATCTCGTAACCACCTTCTGTTTTTCTGGATACGAAGCTGCATCCGGTACTTCCGGCAAGTCTGCTCAAATTGTTTACTGCTGTTTCATTATCTACCAGGATCAAGATCTCGTCTCCCTGCTCTGCCTTGTCAAGGATCTTCTTGGTCATCACAACCGGGATCGGACACTGTTTCCCCATTGCATCTACTGTGTGCTTCATACTCACTCCTCCTGTATTCTGTGATTTTTTATAATTGCTGTTTTATCATTATTGCTTTTTCGCTGTTTTCTTTTCTTTGATCTTTTATTTCTGCTCCAGCTCATGGGCCTGTTTGAAGATCTCACAGGCGCCTGTGTTTACACATCTTTCATGTGCGCAGTCCATAAAGGTCAGCTTCCTGCTGCTGTCCTCCTGCCGTGTATACTCACAGCAGACGGTTTCGCCCCCGTTCATGGTACGGCAGAAACCGGATATAAATTCCTCTTCGATCTCCATTCCTATCCCTCCGTCGGATTCTCAGTAATCTGGGCAGGTGTGATCTCCTCCAGCATTCCTGTTTCATTGTAGGCTTCAAACTGTTCCTCGATCTTTCCAAGGATATCTGCATACTGACAGAAGGCCTCCGCAAGCTCATCCCTGTGTTCCGGAAGCTTCTTGTAACAGACACGGTGCTCCATGCTTGCCCAGAGATCCATGGTCATCGTCCTCAGCTGGATCTCCACCGGAAAATACTCCATGGTATCCAGATAATACACCGGAACTGCAATGATCACGTGAAAGCTGCGGTATCCGTTAGGCTTGGGATTCTGTATGTAATCCTTTTCCCTGATAAAGATCAGCTCACTCTGCCGCTTCAGCGCATTTACAAGATTGTATATATCATCAATAAAGTAGCAGATCACACGGATCCCGGCGATATCCCGGAGATGATCCTTGGCGTTCTGCACACTGTCCGAATGTCCCAGCTTCTCCAGCTTCTTTTCGATGCTCTTCTTGGATTTGATCCGTTCCTGGATATTGTGGATCGGAGATACGGAAGACTTCTGATACAGGCTTCCGTTGAGCACCTCAAGCTTGGCGCGCATGATCTGACATGCGTTCTGATATGGCTGGATACAATCGTAATACTGTTCGTTTGTCATGAAAACCCCTCTTTCGCGTTTGCTCAGCATATACTTGTATCTTACCGGACAAATGTGAGCAATCTGTAGTGATTTCCTAAGATTTTCCTGACCATTTTATTAAAAATCTATAAAACCTCCGGCATCAGTCTGAAAGCTTATGGATAAAAAGACCACTGCGGAGCTTCGGTTCAAACCAGGTGCTCTTTGGCGGCATAAGCTTACCCTCGTCTGCGATCGTCATCAGCTCCTCCATGGATGTAGGATACATGGCAAAGGCAGCTCCTCCTGTCTCATCTGCAGCTGCTGCCAGATCCTTCAGCCGGTGGTTTCCTCCCATAAAGCGGATCCTCTCATCGGTACGCGGGTCACTGATCCCCAGAACCGGACCCAGGACCTTATCCTGAAGAATAGACACATCCAGCTGACCTACGCTGTCTTTACCCGCATAGATATCCGGATATGCCTTCAGATGGAACCATTCTCCGTCTACATACAGCCCGAAGCAGTGTTTCTCCACCGGTTTACATGGAAAGCCCGGCATTGCCATCAGCTCAAAATTAAATTTCATGCTTCCGATAAAGGCTTTGGGTTCCATACCCTTGATATCCTTTACGATCCTGTGATACGGAAGGATGGTCAGCTGGTCATACGGAAATACCACTGACAGGAAAAAGTTAAATTCTTCTTTTCCGGTGTAGTCCGGATGCTCCGCTCTTCTCTTCTGTCCCACCTTTACTGCGGAGGCTGCTCTGTGGTGGCCATCTGCAATATAGACAGAGGAGATCCCGCCAAAAAGACTATGTATAGTCCGGATCTTTTCTTCCTCATCTACAACCCATACACGATGTGTGATCTCATCATCGGAAGTAAAATCATACACAGGAGCATGTGCATTTTTCCATTCTTCCATAAGAGTAAGAAGCTCTGCCGGATATCTGCACGCCAGAAAAATAGGGCCTGTGTTGGCATCACAGACATCCACATGACGGATGCGGTCCTGCTCCTTATCCTCTCTTGTAAGCTCATGCTTTTTGATCACACCATTCATGTAATCATCAATGGAGCTGACACCTACGATCCCGGTCTGGGATCTTCCCTTACGGATCAGTTCATACAGATAATAGTTCGGTTTCTCATCCTGGATCAGGATCCCTTCTTTCTGGAAACGATCCAGATTTTCCCTTGCCTTCTGATAAACCATCGGATCATAAAGATCGGTTTCCGGATCCAGATCCATCTCTGCACGGTCTATATGGAGAAAAGATTCCGGATTTTTTTCCCCGATCTCTCGCGCTTCCTCTCTGCTGACTACGTCATAGGGAAGTGCAGCCACCTTTTCTGCTTTTTCCGAAGCAGGTCTTACTGCCCGAAATGCCTGAAATAAAGCCATTATGTTTTCCTCTCATTCCTGCCCGGCCATACGCCGGACTTTCAAATCATCCCGTCCATTCTAACACATATCAAAATTTCCCGCAAACCCTTATCCGGCCCGTTTAAAGTCACTGTTCACTCCGTTCTCAGTAACACACTTCGCGATGCACAGAATTTATGCTAATCGCATAAATTCGCGCGGCCCGTCTTATGCCTTACGTTTGTTCAGCTCCGGCAGTACCGTTGCCAGCATGGTAAAAAAGCATGCACAGCCGCCTACAAGGTTGGAAACTGGTTCCGCCCAGAACACGCCGTCTGTTCCCAGGCCATTCACGTGAGGCAGCAGGAGCGTCAGCGGTACCACGATCACTACCTTTCGGAACAGAGAAAAAAAGGTAGCCTTTTTTGCCTTTCCAAGTGCTACGAACACACTTTGTCCGGTAAACTGCAAGGCCATAAAGCAGAAGCCGAAAAAGTAAATATGAAGGGCAGGAACTCCCTTTTCCAGAAGCCCGGGATCGCTGTTAAAGATCCGGATGAAAAATTCCGGAAGCAGCTTCAGGATTCCCCAGCCTGCCAGGGTATAGATCACACAGACAGCTGTAATAAATTTAATTGCTTTTTTGACTCTGTCGTATGCTTTTTCTCCATAATTGAAGCTCATGACCGGAGAAGCACCTGTAGTAAGCCCATGGACCGGCATGGTGAAAATGTCACGGACAGAATTTAAAACTGTCATGACACCAACGTAGATATCACCACCCCAGGTCTGGAGTGTGGCATTGCATACCACCTGCACAAGACTGTTTGTAAATGCCATAAAAAAACCGGACATACCCAGGCTTACGATACTGCCCACTCTTTTCCAGGAGATCCTCATGGCGCTTTTTTTCAGGTTCAGGATCGCCTTTTTTCCTGTAAGGAAGCGTAAGACCCAGATGGCGGAACAGAACTGGGAAATGATAGTCGCCAAAGCCGCTCCCCGGACTCCCATGTGCATCCCAAAGATAAACAGGGGATCCAGAAGAATGTTCAGTACAGCACCGATCAGTATCGTGAGCATCCCTGTGTTTCCAAAGCCCTGGCTGTTGATAAACGGGTTCATTCCCAGAGTGATCATCACAAACAGGGTTCCCAGAAGATAGATCCTTATGTAGTCTGACGCATAGGAAAAGGTTACATCACTGGCGCCAAAGGCATATAGGATCGGTCTGTAAAAGATAAGGCCAATGGCTGTCAGGATCACTCCTGTGCCGATCAGCATCACAAAGGTGTTTCCCATGAGCATTTCTGCTTCTTCCCGGTTTCCTCTTCCCCGTTCCATGGAGCAAAGCGGTGCTCCTCCATTTCCAAAAAGATAGGTAAATGCGGTGATCAGGGTGATAATAGGAAAACACAGTCCCACTCCTGTCAGTGCAGTGGCTCCGATCTCAGGAATCCTTCCGATATAGATCCGGTCTACAATGTTGTAAAGGAGGTTCAGGATCTGTGCAATGATCATCGGCACAGCCACTTCCATAATGTTACGATAGACATTTCCTGTTGAAAAGTCTGTCTGATGTATCTGCATTTCTTTACACCTTCCTGCTATTTCTTATTTAATTAATATACTATATCCGGCGTCCAAAGTAAACTTTGCGTTGCTGTTCTCTTCGTGAGCTACTGTTCACTCCGTTCTCAGTAATACTTTGTTATCTGTGTATTTATTTCTTGCTATTTTTGTCTAAAAAAGTTATAATAAATCCATAAAAACGGTAATGATTCCACGTAAAACCGGTCAAGAAACCACATTACTGGAATCTGTTCCGCATGGAGGTATTTTTATGGATAATAATTATAAGGGCATGGCTGTAGGTGTTTTTGAGCTGGATAACCTGGTTGCCTGTTTTGTTGCTCTTGATGCTGCTTCCAAGGCAGCCAATGTCAGGATCCAGAGTGTTGAACGTAACCGTCTGAAGAGTGGCGCCTGTGTCAAGATGCGTGGTTCTGTTTCTGACGTTAATGCAGCTATGGAGGTTGCGCTGGAGGCAGCCAAACCTCTTGGTAAGGTTGTTTCTCATACTGTGATCGCTTCTCCTTCTGAGGATACTGAGATCGCACTGAAGATGACGATCAATAAATAAAGGGGGCAACGGATTTATGAATTATGGTGCTTTTGGTTTAGTTGAGGTTGTTGGCAGCAGTAATGCAATCCTGGTGATCGACCAGATGCTGAAGACTTCTGATGTTTCTTTTCTTACCTGGCAGACAAAGTGTGGTGGACATGCCACTGTTTTTCTGACTGGTGATGTTTCTGCTGTTACGGCTGCCGTTGACAGTGTAAAGGGGAACCCGCCTTGTGAGATCGTAGCTTCGGCAGTGATCTCCAATCCTTCCGGTGAGACGGTTCGTCTGGCTGAGGAAGAAGCGGCTAAGAATCACTTTATTTGAGATTTGTCTACCTTATAAAAATTATAACGAACGTACGCAGGGAACCGCCCTGGCGTAGCGGGAAGGGCTTCGTCGTCCGCTGGCTTCTAAGGTGCTGCGGCTTCTGCTAAAACCATTCCAAAAAGTTCTGAACTCGCGTCAAGCCGCTCAGACAGCAGAACTTTTTGGAATAACGCAGAAACCACACCACCTAAGAATCAGCAGGACTCCTGCAGAACATCCCACTACGCCAGGGCGGTTCCCTGCTGGCTTTTGTATAAGTGAAAATTGTCTCAGACACGGTGATTTCACACATCAGCCGGTGCTTTCATCATCGATGCTCTGCTTCTACAAACTTCACACTTTCACTCTAGCCTATCTCCCCTTTCGCACGTCAGCAACTCTTTTCGCTATATTCTTTAAACTCACGCCTCCACTATAGCCTTCCACTCCTTCGCACGTCAGCCGGCGAGGTACCGTCTGGTTTGGGCTGGCTCTGCAGGAGGGGTGCGCTTCTTAGGCGGTGGGAATCTGCGTTGCTGGAAAAAATCCAGCTGTTTGAGCGACGCAGGAGCGAGTTCTGGATTTTTTTCAGCGGTTTTAGCAGATTTCCAGCGCCTTAGAAGCCAGCCCCCGACGAAGCCCCAGCCCAAACCAGACGGTACCTCACCGGCGTCCGTCCGCAAAAACCACATCCACATCCACCATCTCCCGTCCATCCTCCACCTTCATCACAGCCACATCCCCCCGATGTGCCACAACCACCCTCTTCCCTCCAACATCACCGGAAAGCTCCATCAGCTCCCCATAATACTTCTTCGAAAAAACACAGGGATTCCCGGTCTTCCCATCATGCTCCACACAGGCGATTCCTTTCCCATCTCTCAAAAACACATCCACCAGTCCAAAAACCGTCTCCCACCGCAACCACGGCTGATCTGCCACTGTAAACAAACAAGCATCCATCTCCCGGTTGACCCCAAGTCCGATCTTCAGTGAGGAAGATATCCCCTCATCCGGATGCAGATTATAAAGAAACCGCGCGCCGAGCTTCTCTGCTTCCTGCGCGATTTCCTCATACTGTGTGACAACTGTGATCTCACACCTGTGCCCCTGTTCCTCCAGTGCTGCTTTCACTTCTTTCAGTTCCAGGAGAATATGCCTGTACATCGGCATTCCGTCTATCCCGTACAGCAGCTTATTGCTTCCAAACCGCCGGCTGTTTCCTGCTGCCAGCATGATCAGTCCCAGTTTCATATCACCGCTCCACTTCCTTTCGATTCTAGTACAGCGAATATTAAGTAACCGCCATATTGACTTGCCTGATTTTTCATCTGCTGCGTCAATATAGCAGAAACTTAATTTTCGCTGTACTAGCTGTTTACACTTCTCTGCAGGCTTCCGCAGATCACCATGATCCCAGACTCCTGACCTTGTGCCATAAGCTTCTCCGCCACACAAGGATCCTCCAGAGTATCTGCCTTGTTCAGATACGCAAGAAATCTTCGCCCGTCCACGCCTTTTTGCAATCCGTCTTCAGACCGGATGATCTTCCACACATCCATCCATGTCACAGGCTCATCTGTACGCTTTCCCAGAAATCCCGCCACATCATCCGGACGGTGTGCCGTATCACAGATCCTTTTGCCGATGCAGTCAAAACCGATCACTCCTACTACCATATCTGCAAAAGAAGGGATCACCGGCTCATGAACAGCCGGCACTTTAAGGGGTCGGCGCCTGGATCCGTCAGCTTCCACAAGAAGAAGATCACAAAAGCCGGGCAGCTTTTCCAGGATCTCCTTTTCGGGGCCGGAAATCTTTGGCTGCCCGGCCTTGTGATGAGCCGCGATGACGTATCCGTATTGTTCTATAAGCCGGCATGCTCCCGGAATGTCCTCTGCCTCCGCAAAAGGACGTTCCGGTTCCCATGCCATATGCGTGGTTGTGGTCACGATCACACGTTTTCCCTGTCCGGAAAATATTTCTGCCAGTCCAAGGATCAGACTGGTCTTTCCGCCGCCTCCTGTGAATGCCACAGTAAGCGCTTTTTCATTTTTCTTCATGACACACTCCATTTATCTTCTAACTTCTTTCAGGGACACCAGGCTCTGTATCGGTCACAGATTCTCATTCCTCACAGATTTCTCTGTTCCCGGAAGCACTCCGCAGGAAAGCAGCACCTCCAGTACTCCCCCTGCGATACACCTCGCCTTGTCTGAGATCGTAAAACAGTTTTTCTTCTGTTCTGCCCTTGGGTCGATGTCCGCGATCTTCATTCCCTCAAAAACAGGGTAGCCGTCCCGGATCAGTCCCCGGATCACGCCGGAAATGGTAGCCTTCACCGGCGTATCACCTACCATGGCGATCACCTGGTCTTTTTCAACAAGATCTGCGATCTGACAGATGTTTTTCATGTTACCGGCTGCCGGTGAATGGATCACACGTTCCTTTCCGATTCCTGCGATCAGTCCCGGCACTCCGGTATTCGGCAGGGCAATGCCTTTTTTTATGATCCTTCCCAGGTTATGGCCGCGCATGGTCTCGATCACGTAATCCACATCCTCCCCTGCGGTAAAGCCCGGGCCAAGTCCCACAGTCAGTGGTGCCATATCCCTGCTGGTCCCAAGATTCTTTTTGGCAAGGATGGCATCGATCACTGCCTCCGGCTCCAATTCGCGGATATATTTTCCATGGGTATCTGTCAGAAGGGGGATCTCTCCCTGTGCCCAGCATTTCCTACACTGGGTCCGGATATCGTTCTCCGTGATCCTCCTGCACACAACGCCTTCTACCTCTGCAGTTCCGTCATAAACAGCTTCACAGAAGGCCACATGACGGCGGATGGCACTTGGACGGTCACATTCCAGGATCAGGACCTGATAGCCACTCTGATGAAGCTTGTGAATCACTCCTGTGGCCAGATCTCCGCCACCTCTCACAAGGATCATTTTATCCGTATATGCCGCTATTTTCATCTTCATACACCTGCTGTTCGTTTCCCGGCATTCCTGCCGCAAGAGTATCATAAAGCTCCGCATAGGTTGCATCCTTATACGGGGATACATAAAAGAGTCCCGCGATCCCGGCCGTAATTGCCGAAAGGACAGACCAGGGAATAAAGGAAAGATCCAGGATAAAGGTATCCATCTTCTGTCCGTTCATCATCTCACGGCTTTTTGCAAACACTTCCTTTGTGCTCATATCCGGATATTCCGCAAGAAGATAAGGGATCATCTTATATTCGTAGGATTTTACCACTCCGGGAATAATAAAAAGCAGCGTCCACAATACAAGATACAGGTCCCGTAAAAACATGGTTTTTACGATATTACCGTAATTCCCGGAACGAAATACACTGAGGAGCTTTCCGGGCCCGGGTACAGAATAAAGGTTCTCAATGTAAAAATCTCTTCCGCCTACCTCCAAAACATTTCCCACAAAGAAATGAAAAAGAATTCCGATCAGAGCCACAGCTACCACGGCACTGGCACTCAGAAGTGCAAAAAGCACTGCCAGTGGGGAGCGAAATACATGGCTGACATAAGAAGTAACACCATTGATATCCGTACCCAAACGATACGTTGTAACACCGTAGTCCGGACTTACCACATTTCCGGCACTGCCAGTGGCCGCACCGCTTCCGCCGGTTGCCATCACAATAGCCAGCACCAGACTTACCAGCACTGCTGACCAGTAATTTTTTTTGAATGCCTGTTTTCCACGCCATTTCAAGTCGCTGCGTTTCCAGCTGATCTTCTGCTCATTCATAACTTAACCCTCCATATATGATTCACGGACACAGAGCTCTCTCCGTCCCTTCTGCCACAGCGCAGGCTCCAGCTCTGCCAGATAACCGCCGCCGTTTTTTACATGCCATTCATAAAAAGCCCTGGGTCTGTCCGCATATTCTTCCATAATGTTCATGATCGTACCGCCATGTATCACAAGAGCCGCTGTCTTTATGTTGTTGCGGATACACTGTGTGACAGCCTTCTGAAATCCTGTAAGGCTCCGGTGCTTAAACGCTTCTCGACTTTCTCCTCCCGGAAAAGGAAGCGTTCCATTGCTATCAATCCACCTCTGATAATCCTGATTTCCGGAAAGCTCTTTATAATTTTTATTCTCAAACTCTCCAAAATCACACTCGGAAAGCTCTTCGATGATATGAAAGCTTTTTCCCGGAAAAAGGATTCCCGCAGTTTCCACACAGCGGCAGAGCGGACTTACATAAAGGGCCTCCGGCATGGGATAGGTCAGCTTTTCCAGAAATTCCTTTCCCTCCGTGCTCAGCGGTTCATCCGTTGTTCCGATATAACGCTGAAGCTTATTTCCGGGTGTCTGTCCGTGTCGTATCAGATATAATCTAATCATCCTTCAGCACCGTCCCGATCCCGCATACCACTCTTGTGACCCTGCTGCTTTTTGCAGCCAGTGCAGTGCACACCCGGCCAACAGCTTCTCGGTACTGCCGTTCAAAAGCATCCGCCGGAACGATCCCGTAGCCTACCTCCTCACTGACAAGGATCACATCCGGATCCTGCTGTGCCAGCTTTTCTGCCAGGCCGGTGAGATCTTCTCCTGCCTTCAGAGCTTTTCTTATGTATTCCTGAAATCCCAGAACACCCGCTGCCTTCAGAAGCTCCTCTTCTGTGATCTCTCCTCCGAATTTCCAGTCCACATCCGGGAACTGTGCTTTTGCATAGTCAGCTTTTCCCTGATATGCACCTCCGATTATCATTTCCATAATATTTTTACCTCATCCAAATCTTCATTACAGATTAAACGTGCCACCAAGAGCAAGCACCAGTGCCATCACAACCTCGCAGATGCAAAGGAAAAATCCGGAAAGATCACCTGTGGTCCCTCCAAAATATTTCAAAGCCATATGGTGATACCACCAGAATACCAGAAGTGCGCTGACAACTGCCAGAACACCCAGGACCGGATCTACCCATATCATCAGCGCTGCAAGGATCACAAACATCGTGATAAGAACATTTCGCACTGCGATCTCTGACGCATTTCTGGAAAATTCTGCCACAGTCCCGTCTGTCCTTGCCTTGGGAAATGTAATCACACCGATCCCGGAAAGACATCTGGACATCATAAAGCCCAGGCTCATGATACAGATCCCGTTATAATTTCCAAGGAGCTGATCCCAGGCTCCCAGCCAGAGGATAAAATATACACAGGCTGTGATAATGGCAAATGCACCTGCATGGGAATCCTTCAGGATCTCCAGCCTCCTTGTGCGTTCCTGCCAGGAGCTTAATGCATCTGACGTGTCCAAAAGCCCGTCTACATGAATGCCGCCGGTAATAAATACCGGGATCACAGTAAGGATCACAGCGAGAAAAAATGGCTCCAGAGCTACGTGTACACCGAGGACCCCTCCTGCAAGCCAGGTCAGGATGCCGATGGCAGTCCCCACAAAGGGGAAAAAGCACATCATATATTTTATGTTTTCCTTCTTCCAGTCCACCATGGGCATAGGAATCTTTGAAAACATGGCAAAGGCTGCCTTAAAACTGTTCCATAAGCTTTTCATGCTTCCTTTCCTCCTTTATGCCATACAGGGATCCCGTATACGACTTCCACAACCTCTTCTGCCAGCTCTGCCAGCTTCTGGTTGATCTGTCCCAGCTCTTTTTTGTACTGTTCTGATTCTTCCTCGTAGAGGATCCCGTCTGAAAAGATCTCGTTGGTGACGATCACCACATGCTTTGCCTGGGAAAGAAGATTTTTCACCCCTTCTGTGATCTTTTCTGCCACCTCCGGGTGGAAGCCGCCTTCCCGGAACATCTCATTTGCAACCAGATTGGACATGCACTCCAGAAGGACCACGCAGTCCTTCGGGATGAGCAGCTCATCCAGCTCTGTATATCTTTCAATTGTCTCGAAGCCTTTTCCTGCACGCATGTGCCGGTGTCTGCGGATGCGCCTGTGGCTTTCTTCGTCAAAAGCCTGCATGGTGGCGATATAGATCCTTCTGGCTTCGCCAAGGGAAAGTACGGTTTCTTCCGCAAAAGCAGATTTTCCGCTTCCGCTGCCTCCTGTTACAACAACCAGCATATTATTTCAGCTCCTCGTACTGTTCTACATTGATATCACCAAAGGTACTCATGGAATTATATACTGCACAGGACAGATCCATCATCGGAAACAGTGCCACAGCTCCGGTTCCCTCGCCCAGGCACATGCCTGCGTGGATGATCGCTTCCTTGCCAAGCTCCTTCAGGATCAGCTGTGCTGCAGGCTCTTTGGATACATGAGACGCAAGGATATGATCACTTACCTGCGGGCAGATCTTTATTGCGATCAGTGCAGATACGCAGGAAATAAATCCGTCCATGACAACCGGCATTCCAAGTGCTGCTCCTCCAATGAATACTCCTGCCATTCCTGCAATATCCAGTCCACCTACCTTTGCCAGGACGTCAATGGCATCTGAACGATCCGGATTATTCAGGGCGATCGCCTTTTTGATCGCATTGATCTTCCGTACAAGCCCTTCACTGGTCAATCCGGCACCACGTCCGGTCATATCTTCCACCGGTTTTCCGAGAAGCACAGCTGCTACCGCACTGCTGGTGGTGGTATTTCCAATGCCCATCTCGCCGGTTGCAAGAACCTGATAGCCTTTTTCCTTCAGCTCCTCTGCCATGGCAATTCCGGCTTCGATGCCACGGATCGCCTGATCTCTTGTCATCGCCGGCTCTCTGGTCATATTTCTGGTCCCATAAGCAACCTTAAGATCTGTACGGACCTTTGTATCTGTGACCATTCCCACATCTACAGGAAAAAGCTCTGCTCCACACTGACGGCACATCACACAGCAGGTAGTAGTCCCTTCCAGAAAATTCTCAGCCACAACAGCCGTCACTTCCTGTCCGGTCTGGGTCACACCCTCTTCTACAACTCCGTTATCCGCGCACATGGCAACCACTGCTTTTTTCTCCACACGTACCTCCGGTGTACCTGTGATACCGGCGATCTGTGTCAGCATATTCTCCAGCTCTCCCAGAGAATGCAGGGGCTTTGCAATACTGTCCCATCTCTTTCTCGCCCCCTCCATAGCCTTTTCATCCAGAGGGCGGACTTTCTTCACTGCCTCATCCAAAGTCATCATTTGCTACCTCCAATCCTTTTACCTGTGGTAAAAATAATAAATTTACTAAAGATATAATTCAACGCCAGCACGATAAATTGTGTGCAGAATTTTGCAAACATATCCCGGAATCCCAGGATCTCCGCCAGAAGCCATACGCCACCTACCTCAATGACCATGGTCACCAGACGGGCACTTATAAATTTCAGAAAGGGCCGTATATGATCCCTCCATGTTTCACAGCGGTCATGAAATACAAATCTGGAATTCACAACATAGGCAAACAGGATCGCCAGGATGATCGATATGATGTTGGCACTCATCAGTGGAATTCCCATTGCCCTCATGATATAAAAGCTTAACAGATTTACGAGAGTCGTACAACCACCCCAGAAAATATAACGGATCACATCATTTTCATAGAATTTAAGGATCCACTTTTTCATTGGTATCTCCTCCTCGTATGATCTTTGATACGATATATCTTGGACGGCGTTTTACTTCCTCATAGATCCTGGCGATATAATATCCGATGATCCCAAGGCTCATCATCACAGCACTTCCGATAAAGAGCATCACGATCAGAAGTGTGGTATAACCTTCCACCGCATGCCCGGAAAAATACCGGACCAGAGAATAGACCAGAAGGAGCAGGGAGCACCCAAAGCAGCCCACAGCACCTGCTGTTACAAACTGCAACGGAAGTGTTGTAAATGCCACAATATTCCGAAACGCATAGCTGATCAGCGTTCCTGCAGACCATTTGGATTCTCCGGCCTCACGCTCCTGCACCTCAAAAGGTACGGAGATGCTTTTGAAGCCTATCCAGGATGATGCCGCCCGGAAAAACATGCTGCGCTCAGGCATGGCGAGAACACTCTCCACCGCTTTCCTGTCCAGCAGCTTGAAGTCGGAAGCGTTTTCCATATCAAAGCCGGTGGCACGGGACATGATCCGATAGAAAAATCTGGCACTTTTTCTGTGAAAAAGAGTTTCTTTTCCCCGGTTTTTCTTGATGCCCTCCACAACCTCGTAGCCCTGCTTCCAGAGCCGGTACATTTCCAAGAGGATTTCCGGCGGATGCTGCAGGTCACAGTCCATCACTGCCACCGCATCTCCGCATGCCTGTGCAAGGCCGGCCACAATTGCTGCTTCTTTCCCGAAATTTCTGGAAAAATGCACACCTGTCACATTTTTATCTTCCCTGGATACTTTTTCTATGGCTGCCCAGGTCCCGTCAGAGGAACCGTCATCTACCAGGACCAGTTCATAACGGATCCCGGCCTGCCCCAGGAGCTCTCTGAGAGTCCGGCAGGTTTTCTCCACCATCGGTTCCTCGTTACAGGCAGGCAAAACTATCGATAATCGGCTCATTTCTCCTGTTTTCCCCTTTCTTTTTGTTTTCCCTGGCGCCGGTAAGATATCACGATTCCGGCAAACAGGATCAGGCCGATCACCGTCAGTATCATTCCGGGCACAATATACGGTGTACAATATCTAAGTGCGATCGTATGCCTGCCCTTTTTTAATTCCAGCCCCATATACATACTGTTTGCCTGCACAAGTTCTGTTTTTTCTCCATCTACATAGGCGGTAAAGCCAGCGCTGTATGGAATGGAAAATACCAGGATCTTATCGGAAGTGGTTGTGATATCTCCACGAATGCAATTTGTCTCCGTTTTGATATTCTGAAGACTTTCTTTTCCAAGCTCCTCTGTCTGTTCTTCAACAGAAGCCATGGGCTGACATACCACATACAGATCATCAAAGGTATATTCTCCCGGCATGGAAAACGTCAGGGTCATGGTTCCGGCAGAATAGTTTTTATATCCCATATTCAGAAGAAAATTATGTCTTCCGCTGTAGCCGTTGTATTTATCTGTAAAGATCCGGATAGTCTTGTCCACGGAGCCCAGCGAAACATCCACTGCTGATTCCTTGCTTTCTTTCCAGTAGCGCCAGTTATTATCTTCATAGCGCACAGTATTCTTCTCATATTCTGTCATGGAATCCCATTTTTTATCACTGACCACTGCACGTGGAGAATAGGCATTAAAATCCAGATTTTTTGCCACAAGATAAACCTCTGCCTCCGGCTCTCCCTGATATCCGATCTGTACGGTTGCTCCTTCTTTGGCCACAATGATCTTTCCGTCTTTGATCTTACAGCCTTTTCCTGCTTCCAGTGTAAAATCTGCTTTCTTATCATCAAAGGTGAGGTCTGTCTCAGGAAGACTGCTGTCCTCAAGGACTGCCCCCTGCAGGAGCGCCTGCTGCTTTTCGGTCACAGAAAGCTTTTCATACTTTTCTCTGGGGATCCAGGAATCATAGGTATAACCAAGAGGAAGGGAATCCTCGTCTTCGTAGATCCTGTATTTTTTTGTGACTTCTGCTTCACTGTCATAGCCGTATGGCAGATACCCATATCCGCTTTTTTTGATGGCAAAATATTTCACCGAGGCAAGACGATCCAGGATACTCCGTCCGTCCAGGCTGCTGTAATGATAATCCCAGGGGGTATTCAGATACATCTCATCAAAGAAACGGCTGATATTTCCATTGGCCACACTGAAATAATAGGAAGTACTGTTGGTTCCCATATACATGGCAGTGTTTACATAAGAGCCCGTTTTGTACTGGTCATATCTGGTAACCGCTGAATCGTCCATTGACCGGATTGCTTTGTCCGGTCCGGACTGAAGCTTCTCCAGTGCCTGATCCTTTTCCTCAAATTCTGACAGATAATCTTTTTCGTAAGAATACTGGTATGAAACATTCAGAAGGATGCTTGTCACAAGCACGGCCACGATCATTCCACAGAGATATTTTCCCTGTGTAAATACGTTTCCGTAGGAAACCACTGTAAACACAGCCAGGACCAGCATCATCAGTGCCATGATATTGCGTTCCGTACGGGCGGATTCTGAAAACAGTGCCAGCACGCCATATATCAGCAGCATCACAAATATCCGTCGTTTTTCCCTGATGCCCAGCGTAAACAGTTCCGGATATGCCTGTACCAGGATATATGCGATCAGCATTCCATACGCCCAGATCCATCGGTTGGACACGTATGAAAATCCATTCAGTACATGACCTGCAAAGGGGATCAGCAAAAACAGATTCAGAAGCACAAATCCCAGCTTCAGTCCCGTATATTTTTTCTTTTTGGAAAAGATCACAAACACGCCTGCCATTGCGACTGCGGAATATCCAGCAACTCCCCACTGGATCATATTTTCGCCGATCAGACAGCCGAGATATTTTTCGTAGTAAATGCGGTCATATAACAGCGGCACATAATTCTGCGCCTGAAAGCGCTCTGTTCCAAACAGAGTCATGACCACAGGTAAAAAGATCAGTGCAGCGATCATAAGTGCGACCAGATAAAAGCCAGCAAATTTCAGGAACCACTGAAATACATCTTTTACTGAACGCTTGCGGAATATTCCAAAATACCGGAAAGCTGCATACAGCACCATAAAGATACTGATCATATAAAAGAAATAAAAATTAGACATTGCCGCTACAGCCGTCGCACAGATAAAAAGGTATGGCTTTTCTTTTTTGTAAATCTTTTCAATTCCCATAAGGACCAGCGGCAGATAGATCATGGGATTGGAAAAATATGGATGCTTCATAGACGCATAAATGGTCCATCCTGCAAAAATATAAACAAGGCTTCCAAGAAATGTGGCCTGTTTGGGATTCTTGCGGTAAAAGCAGTAAATGCTGAATGTGATACCCGCCAGATAAATGCGGAGCAAGATCAGAATCTCATATAAGATCTCTGTGTCTTTTTCCGGTACAAAAACGGACAGTAAGGTCAGCGGATCACCGATCGCATAATAATGAAGTGTTGTAAGGATATCGGAACCGTATCCGATATGCATATCCCACATAGGAAGGGAAAGCTTATGCTCCGTCACCAGCGTCTGCAGAACATTCCGCAGATATTTTCCATAATAGGCCAATGCATTGATGTGCTGCGGAACACCGTCATGACTCCAGATCAGGGATTTTCCATTGAAATAAAAACAACTGTAAATAAACAGCGAGATCGCCGCAAAAACAATCGTATACAGAATATAAAAATCTGCTTTTTTCTCTTTCCGGGATTTCTCCTTCGAAAAAATTCTCTTCATATATGTCTCTCCTGTATATGAAAAAAGGCCTGCGGTGCGCTAAACACCGCAGGCCTGTCACCTAATGCTTAATCAGCAAGCACACTGTATAAACAGTAACTATTGATCAATAATTAGTCTTCTTTCTTATCTGCTCCGTAAAGAGTGATAAGTTTCTGCAGATACTCATATCTAGCCTGAGCCTCAGACTCGTTCTTAGCAAACAGTCTTGCAGCTTTCTCAGGATTCTGACGCTGCAGAGAATTGTAACGAACCTCACCGTTCAGGAAGTCCATATAGTTCTCCATATCCGGTGTCTTGGAATCAAGGCTGAACTTGTTCTCAGCAGCCGGGTTGAATCTGAAGTTGTGCCAGTATCCGCACTTAACTGCCAGCTCTTCCTCTGTCTGAGCTTTGCTCATACCTTTCTTGATACCATGGTTGATACATGGAGCGTAAGCGATGATCAGGGATGGTCCCGGATATGCCTCTGCCTCTGCGATTGCTTTTACAGTCTGGTTGAAGTCAGCACCCATGGAAATCTGTGCTACATATACATAGCCATAGCTCATTGCGATAGATGCCATATCTTTCTTCTTAGTCTCTTTTCCGCCTGCTGCGAACTGAGCGATCGCACCTGTCGGTGTAGATTTGGAAGACTGTCCGCCTGTGTTGGAGTAAACCTCTGTATCGAATACCATAACGTTGATGTCACGTCCGCTTGCAAGAACGTGGTCAACACCACCGAATCCGATATCGTAAGCCCATCCGTCACCACCAAAGATCCACTGGGATTTCTTGGAGAGGAAGTCTTTCTGTGCAAGGATCTCGTTAGCCTTGTCACATCCGCAAGCCTCAAGAGCTGCAACGAGTTTCTCTGTAGCTGCACCATTTGTTGCGCCTACAGCATAAGTATCCAGCCATTCCTGACCAGCTGTCTTAACATCCTCGTTTGTTCCGTTAGCTACAAGGTCTTCGATCTTCTCTTTCAGACCGCCACGGATCGCACGCTGTGCAAGAAGCATACCATAACCGAACTCTGCGTTATCCTCGAACAGAGAGTTTGACCATGCAGGTCCCTGTCCCTTAGCGTTTGTTGTGTATGGTGTAGATGGTGAAGAGTTACCCCAGATAGAGGAACATCCTGTAGCATTTGCAATGTACATTCTGTCACCAAAGAGCTGTGTGATCAGCTTAGCGTATGGTGTCTCACCACAACCTGCACAAGCGCCGGAGAACTCAAGGAGCGGCTGTTTGAACTGGCTGCCTTTTACAGTTGTCTCTTTATATTTAGCGATAACGTCTTCCTTCTGAGGAAGTGTTACACCGTAATCGAAGAATTTCTGCTCTTCTGTGTTAGCTTCAAGCGGAGCCATCTCAAGAGCTTTGTTGCCTTTCTTTCCTGGGCAGACATTTGCGCAGGAACCACATCCTGTACAGTCAAGAGCGGATACAGTCATTGTGAATGTATAGTCTTTCATTCCTGTAAGTGGAAGTGTCTTGATTCCCTCTGGAGCGTTAGCTGTCTCTTCTGCTGTCATAGCAACCGGACGGATTGCAGCATGCGGGCAGACGTATGCACAGCGGTTACACTGGATACAGTTGTCCGGAACCCATACAGGAACGTTAACTGCGATACCACGTTTCTCATATGCAGCTGTTCCGGATGGTGTTGTACCATCTACATAATCCTTGAATGCAGATACTGGGAGGCTGTTACCTTCCTGAGCATTGATCTTGCACTGGATGTTGTTTACGAAGTCCTGAGCTTCCTGAGCACCGTGGGATGCGTGAGACATGAAGAGTCCCTCGTCCTCAGCGTTCTTCCAGCTCTCCGGAACCTGAACCTCTACAATCTGTTTAGCACCGGCATCGATAGCTGCCCAGTTCTTCTTAACAACGTCATCACCTTTACGTCCGTAAGTAGCTTTAGCAGCAGCTTTCATAAGCTCGATAGCCTGCTCCTCAGGAATGATTCCTGTAAGTTTGAAGAATGCGGACTGAAGGATTGTGTTGATACGTGTTGGTCCCATGCCAGTCTCAATACCGATCTTAACACCATCGATGGTGTAGAATTTGATATTGTGGTTAGCGATGAAAGCTTTAACCTGTCCTGGAAGATGTTTCTCAAGTCCTTCCATATCCCAAGCACAGTTCAGAAGGAATGTACCTCCGTCAACAAGCTCCTGTACCATGTTATATTTGTTAACATAGGACGGATTATGACATGCAACGAAGTTTGCTTTGTGGATCAGGTATGTGGATTTGATCGGTTTCTTACCGAAACGAAGGTGAGACATTGTAACACCGCCGGACTTCTTGGAGTCATAATCGAAGTAAGCCTGAGCGTACATGTCTGTGTTATCACCGATGATCTTGATGGAGTTCTTGTTAGCACCTACAGTACCATCAGCTCCAAGTCCCCAGAACTTGCAGTTTGTTGTTCCCTCTGGTGTTGTAACAAGTGGTGCGCCTGTCTCAAGAGAAAGGTTTGTAACATCATCAACGATACCGATTGTGAATTTCTCTTTCTCAGTGTTCTCATATACTGCTACGATCTGTGCAGGTGTTGTATCTTTGGAACCAAGTCCGTAACGTCCTGTAAAGATCTTAACATCGCTGAACTTGCTGTCGCGAAGAGCTGCAACAACATCAAGATACAGAGGCTCGCCAAGAGCTCCTGGCTCTTTTGTTCTGTCAAGAACAGAGATCTGCTTAACTGTATCCGGGATTGCATCGATAAGAGCCTGTGCACAGAATGGTCTGTAAAGACGAACTTTAACAACACCGACTTTCTTGCCAGCTGCCATAAGGTAATCGATGGTCTCCTCGATGGTATCGTTTACGGAACCCATAGCTACGATGATGTGCTCAGCGTCAGCAGCTCCGTAGTAGTTGAACAGTTTGTAATCTGTTCCGATCTTCTCGTTAACTTTGTCCATGTACTCCTGAACAACTGCCGGAAGAGCGTCATAATATGGATTACATGCCTCTCTTGCCTGGAAGAAGATATCCGGGTTCTGAGCGGAACCTCTCTGACATGGATGGTTCGGGTTCAGAGCACGGTTACGGAACTCTGCGATCGCGTCCATATCTGCCATATCTTTCAGATCTTCATAGTCCCATGTCTCGATCTTCTGGATCTCATGAGATGTACGGAATCCGTCGAAGAAGTTGATGAATGGAACTTTTCCTTTGATTGCTGCAAGATGAGCAACCGGTGTAAGGTCCATAACCTCCTGTACAGAAGACTCACAAAGCATTGCACATCCAGTCTGACGACAGGCCATAACGTCGGAATGGTCACCGAAAATACAAAGTGCGTGGGAAGCAAGTGCACGGGCAGATACGTTGATAACTCCCGGAAGCTGCTCACCAGCGATCTTGTAAAGGTTCGGGATCATAAGCAGAAGACCCTGGGAAGCTGTGTAGGTTGTAGTCAGGGCACCTGCTGCCAGAGAACCGTGAACGGCACCTGCTGCACCTGCCTCAGACTGCATCTCTGTAACCTGTACTTCCTGTCCAAAGATGTTCTTTCTTCCCTGAGTTGCCCACTCGTCTGTAGCCTCAGCCATTACAGATGAAGGGGTAATCGGGTAAATAGCAGCTACATCAGAAAAAGCGTATGATGCATGAGCGGCTGCATGGTTACCATCCATGGTTTTCATCTTTCTTGCCATTGTTTTTTCCTCCTTAAAGGTTTGTTAAAAAATATATTATTTAGGCTTATGAAGGCCTAAAATTCCATTGGTTATTATATCATAGATTCCCAGTTATGTCCATTTTCTTTCATTGTTTTTTGTATATTATCCTGTACAAACGCCGTTATCTTTTTCACAAATAAAAAAGAGCTGTTCGGAATTTTTCCTCTCCAAACTGCTCTCCTTATCATCTCATACGCTTATCCCAACTCACATCCGGGAATCACTTCTCCTCTTTTCCGAAAAGATCCTTCATGGATTTCCGACGGAGCATTGTCCACAGCTGATCCTGGATCTCCTGAAGCTCATCATGTGCATGGCAGGGAACTCCGTCCTGTCCGTTCCTTGGACACTGATATGTGCCATTCAGGCACTCAATGATGGACATATCCGGATCGATCGCACTGTATATCTCATATAATGACAGTTCTTCCGGATCTCTCTTCAGCGCGTAACCGCCATGAACTCCGCGGTATCCTTCCACGAGCCCTGCATTCTGAAGCTTCTTCAGTATCTTGTATGCAAAGGGTGCTGTGATCGATTCCCTCTCACAGATCTCGCTGACGCTCAAACGCGGCTCCCACATCAATGCGCGGATAACCCGCATCGCATAATCGCTTTCTCTGGTGATAAACATTTTTAACCTCTCTTCTGTTCAACTAAGCTGCTGATTTATGATAGTTTCCGCATTCCATCCGATCTGCCACGTTCCTGGGTGTTTCTGATGTGCCAGAGAGCCGGATATCCATATCCCCGGAATACTTCATTACCACATACGACAGTATAACCCATTTTTTTATATAATAAAAGGTTATTATTTTCCTGTGATTCATAGTAATCCCCTGTTTTTCCTTTATTTAGCCGAAAAAAAGAAAATACAGCTTGCAAATTTTTCAGTTTACGGTACAATAGGAAACGATTGTAATGCTTTCGTATGTAATTGAAACGATATTTATTTAATGAAAAAAGAGGTATGATATGATTTCAGCAAATAACATCACACTGCGCGTTGGAAAAAAAGCGCTGTTTGAAGACGTTAACATCAAATTTACAGAGGGTAACTGTTATGGATTGATCGGCGCCAACGGCGCAGGAAAATCTACATTCCTCAAAATCCTTTCCGGTCAGCTTGAGCCTACCAAGGGCGACATTGTGATCACCCCCGGTCAGAGACTTTCTTTCCTACAGCAGGATCACTTCAAATATGATGCTTATCCGGTTCTGGATACTGTCATCATGGGTAATGAAAGACTCTATCAGATCATGAAAGAGAAAGAAGCCATTTACGCAAAGGAAGATTTCACAGACGAAGATGGCATCCGTGCCAGCGAGCTTGAGGGTGAGTTTGCAGAAATGAACGGATGGGAAGCAGAGTCCGATGCTGCTACTCTTCTCAACGGTCTCGGAGTCGACACCGAGTTCCACTATACACAGATGGCAGACCTTACCGGTAGTATGAAAGTCAAGGTTCTTCTTGCACAGGCTCTTTTCGGAAATCCTGATATCCTTCTTCTTGATGAGCCGACCAACCACCTGGATCTTCCTGCTATCGAATGGCTGGAGGAGTTCCTGATCAATTTTGACAATACGGTTATCGTAGTATCCCATGACCGTTATTTCCTGAACAAGGTCTGCACACATACTGCTGATATCGATTATGGCAAGATCCAGCTTTATGCCGGAAACTACGACTTCTGGTTTGAATCCAGCCAGCTTCTGATCAAGCAGATGAAAGAGGCCAACAAAAAGAAAGAGGAGAAGATCAAAGAGCTCCAGGAGTTCATCTCCCGTTTCAGCGCCAATGCTTCCAAATCCAAGCAGGCGACTTCCAGAAAGCGTGCCCTGGAAAAAATCCAGCTGGATGACATGCGTCCTTCCAGCCGTAAATATCCATACATCGACTTCCGCCCGAACCGTGAGATTGGAAACGAGGTCCTCATGGTGGAAAATCTGTCCAAGACCATTGATGGAGTAAAGGTTCTGGACAACATTTCCTTCACTCTTGGTCGTGAAGATAAGGTTGCCTTTGTGGGTGCCAACGAGCAGGCCATCACAACCTTCTTCAAAATCCTTACAGGTGAAATGGAGCCGGATGAAGGAAATTACAAATGGGGCGTTACCACTTCCCAGGCATATTTCCCGAAGGATAACACACAGGAATTCGATAACGACCTTACTATCACCGACTGGCTGACACAGTACTCCGAGATCAAGGACGCAACCTACGTCCGTGGATTCCTTGGCCGTATGCTTTTCCCTGGTGAGGATGGTGTAAAACGTGTCCGTGTTCTTTCCGGTGGTGAAAAGGTTCGCTGTCTTCTTTCCAAGATGATGATCTCCGGTGCCAATATCCTGATCCTGGATGAGCCAACCAACCATCTGGATATGGAGTCTATCACAGCACTGAACAACGGACTGATCAAATTCCCGGGAGTGATCCTTTTCACCTCACACGATCACCAGTTTGTACAGACAACTGCAAACCGCATCATGGAGATCCTTCCTAACGGCAAGCTGGTAGACAAGATCACCACTTACGACGAGTATCTTGCCAGCGACGAAATGGCCAAGAAGCGTCACGTATTCCAGGTTAACGAAGAGGACGCACAGGATAACTAAATCCCATGCTTCTGTAATAAAAAAACTCCCCTGCTTCCGCCTTTACAGGCAGTTAGGGGAGTTTTTTTATCTGTTTTATATGCGCTTACTCCATGGTGATCGGAGCAAGCTTGCCCTGTGTTACATCCAGAAGATCTTTAAGCGGTACCTTCAGGGTAAGGCCTACTCTTCCACCACTTACATAGATCTCATCAAAGTTTTCAGCAGACTGATCAAACACCACCGGATAATTTTTTTTCATTCCAAGAGGGCTGCAGCCTCCGCGGATATAGCCCGTGATCTTTGTAAGATCCTTTACATGGATCATATCTACTGTTTTTTCGCCTACAGACTTTGCGGCTGCCTTACGGTCCACCTCTTTCTCAATCGGAACTACAAACACATAGTAGCCGCCGCTTTTCCCTTCCATGACCAGGGTCTTAAAGGACTGATCATGAGGGGCTCCTGTGATGTCTGCACAGTGGATCCCATCTATGAACTCTCCACAGTCATATGCGATCGCTTCATATTTTACTTTTTTTCGATCCAGCATTCTCATTGCGTTTGTTTTGGCTTCTTTTCCCATTTCTGTCACTCCTCGGATTTTTCTCAGTTGTCTTTCCACTCATCAAGCTCATCCAGATCCTCATCATTCATCAGATCCGGATCATCCCTGTAATTTCCATATTCTTCCTGCTCATCAAAATCCGCCATATTTTCAATATCCATCCGACGTCTTTTCTGCTGCAGTTTTTCAAAATCTTTATAGCTGTCCCTGTTTTCCGACTCATCAAAACGATCATAGTCTTCATGATCCTCCGGATCTGCATAGCGGGATCTGCTTCCCGTTCCTGCATTCCTTCGTTCCCTAGTGCTGCTCTGACTGTATCTGCGGCCTCTTCTGTCATCCGAAGCATAATTTCTGTCGGAGGTTCTGTTTCTGCCGGAGGTTCCGGAAGTGCTTCTTCTTTCAGTGGAACTGCCTTTGCTGTTTCTTTCGCTTCCGGATCTTTTTCGGCTGTCTGCATAATTTCTTTCTCGTCTGTCAGAGTTGCGTCCTTCTCTGTCAGATGGTCTGCGGGAACGTCTTTCACCCCGGCTTTCCCGGTCATCGTTTGCCCGGTTTTCGTATGTATATCTGTGATCGTCCCTGTTACGGTCAGAGGTGTATTCACGACTGTTTCCTCTACGGTCCCTTCCTGCCGGCTTCCTGGTCTCCTCCGGCAGAGTTCCATCGTCGTCATCCTCTTCTTCGTCATCTTCCTCATCGTATCGGTCTTTGTTGATGGCGAACTGGATAAGCATACCAAGGATCGCAATTCCCGCTGCCATACCGACGCCATATGGAAACTGCGCCAGCCCTGCGATCTTTGCAATGGATAATCCTGCCAGAACACCACCCAGTATACTGGTTCCGACAATGATCACTCCTTTCGCATAACGCATAGCAAGTACTCCCAGTCCCACGCCGATAAGGATGCACAGGAAAAAAGAAAAAGAACTGGTCGGATGAATCAGATAGATACTCAATGTTATTCCGATACCAAATCCCAGTACAAAGATTCCTGCCCTGTAGATCAGAAACGAAACAACAGCCAGTACGATCCCCAGTCCCGCCATGGCACCTGCGATCACCATTTTATCCTGAACACCGGACATATAGGTTACACCAAAGCCGGCGCCTGCTCCGATGATAAATCCAAAGATCATCATCCAGAACCGGAGGATACGATATCCCAGGATACAGTTCAAAAGCCCGAAAACGCAGAGCACTCCATATACGATCACCAGCAGCTGGCTGATCTGTTCCATACCTCCTGCTCTCTGCAGTATGTCAAATCCTCTTGACAACATATCCATATTCATAACTTACTCCTCTCTTTCCAAAACCTCCGGAAATCTTCCCGAAGATGTTTCAGAAAATAAAATATATGGTATAAAAATTATCCATCACTCCATAATGATACTCCACCTGACCAAGTCCGTGAAGTTTCATATAATACTGTGCCACATTCTGTACCACGCCATCATCCAGCAGTTCCTGACAGGCTTCGGAAAAAGCTTCCTGACTGCCAAACTTGAAACGCACTACAGCCGCACCATTATCCAGTCTCATCTTACAATAATCATATATGTCCTGCCAGCTGTAATCTTCAAAGTACCCCTGGTTCAGCACATAAAAATCCAGATCCTTCGCAGTACATGCCGGAACTGTCAGTTCTTCCGATGGTGTATAGGTTTTTTCATATTCTTCCGGGAAAGGGCAGAGATAATCGTAAATGATCGTCTTATGTTCTTCCAGCTGTGCGGCATCTCCATTTAAAAAATCCGGCTGATCCCCATTGGTAGCATCTACATAATAATACTCCTGGCCTATTTTTACAATATCCCATGCATGACCCTCTGTACTTCCTTTTGTGCTTCCGTCCACATAAATACAGGGAATATCCAGCCTTTCCAGAAGATACTGGACAGCTCCTGCATATCCGGCACAGACTGCGGATTTTTTCCAGAAAACACCTGCTATGCTCTGATCATCCTCCCCGGTCTGATACTGGGTATGGTCAATAACATACGTATAAACAATGCGTACCTTCTCGTAGTCACCGGCATCCTCCGGGATCAGGGCTCTGACCTCCTGAAAGCTCTGCTCCATCGCCGTCTGTATCTCATCGATCTCGCCGTCTGTATAAGTATAGCCTGGAGTAAAAACGCAATAATCACTGTCTGAATACGTAGTTTTGTAGATTTTTTCACGATTGTGGACCCAGAATATCTCCGGGTGGTCTTTCAATACTGCATGATAGCTTCTGTCAATACTGTCATCATCGGAGATTGTCAGATAAAACTCCTTTTCCCGGGCACGGATTCCTTTCAGCAGCTCCCGATATACTCTCTGCTCTTCTTCCGTAAGCTGTTTGAAATAATATTCCTGATGCCCTTCTTCGCTCTGGGCAACCTCCATCTGACGCAGTTCCTCTACTTCCTTTGGTTCGCCTGAAATAATGCTCTTTGCTATGGAGCGGATCTGACCCAGTGCCCCTGCCGAAGTGCTAAAGGGCTGAAGGATCACTGCAGCTGTAAGCACTGCGGCTGCCATGGGGCAGAAATTTCTTTTTTTCATAATATCATGTCCTATGTCTGAAGCAGCGATTGTAAGAAAGGGCAGCCTCCCGTGGGAGACTGCCCTTATCTTCAATCGCTGTCCCTTAGTTTTCCATTTCCAGTGTTTCTACATCATCATCAAATGTATCCACTGCATCGTCCATGGTCTCCTGATCCAGAGTCAGCGTCTCAACTTCATCTTCTTCCTCATCCTCCTGCAAAGCCTTATTCTTAAAATCTGCAAGAAGGTCACTGGAAACAGTATCACCGGATGCCAGTGCATCCTTCAGTGCATCAGATCTAACCACATCCGTGAGGAGCTTTTCTGCACTCTCCTCTGTCAGAACATCATTCTCTGTAGCTGTGGTCTTATTTTCCTCCGCTGTTGTATCCTGATAGAAGGATGGCTTTCTGATATAACGGAAGCTTGCACTGTATGCCTCACCAACCGTTACACCATTCTTGCTTGAGGAACAATGTACTGCGATCCAGTCGCCGGAATCCGTCTTTCCGCACAGGATACCAACGTGGTTGTTGCTTCCTGCTTCCGGTCCTCTCTGGAATACCAGATCTCCTGGCTGTGCATCTGCTTCGCTGACAACACCGGCCTTCTCCCACTGGTCAGAGGTTCCGTCTCCAACTGCTGCCTGCATTCCCTGATCCTTATATCCATTGATCACTGCCCAGGTAACAAAGCCGCTGCAGTCCAGACCATATGCACGGAGCGTACCGGAGCTTCTGCTGCCGTCTGCAGATACCTTCTCAACGGAGCCCCAGCTTGGATCTTCTCCGATCACCGTAGATTTACCGCCCCAGAAATATCCGACCTTACCAACCTGTGAATACGCTGCGGTGATAACATCTACACGATCCTCAGAAACATTGTCTCCCACGCTTTCACGGACAAAGCCCTTGGATGCGGTAACTACCGCACAGAGAAGCTTACAGTCTGTTTCCACATATTTCTTAAGGACGCTTCTGTCTTCCTTTGCAATATTGTTCTTCTTGATGTAGTAGTTGATCTTGCGATTTCCGTAGGATATCTTGGTAATATCCTGCTTGTCCCTGACGATGGGGTTCATCTCCGCAAAAATCCTTGCCAGATCATCCTTGCAGGATGCATCCAATGTAAATGACGTTGCTCCTGCTTTGCTCTTTTCGTAAATATAAACAGCAAGGATATCCTGCCAGTTTCTTACCAGAAGTGTATTCTCCGTATCGGTAAGCTTGTTCTTCTCTTTATATTCTCTTTCGATCTCTTCCATGACAGAAGCAAAATCATCAGAGAAGGACAGATGATAATTGCTCTTAAGACTATCCAGATAAAAATCCTTGCCCGCATGGAGATTGGATACCATATTTGTCACATAAACAGGATCTCCGATCTGTGTTGCTGTGGCGTTATTTCCATCTGTGATCTCTGTATTCTTGTTATCTTCCGTGCTGCTATCATCTTTTTTGTTGTCTTTTTTGTTATCACTGTCGTTCTTGTCGACAGCTGCAAGCTTGGCTTCTGCCTCAGTCAGGATCTTATAATTCGTAACCTTGGCCTTTTCTGTATTAGACAGTGCCTCATAAGCTGCACGTACGCTATCTATCTCCGCTTTATCTGCTGCTGTGATCGTTCTGCCTGCCAGTGCTTTGATCTTCCGGATCACCGCCTGTACCTTTGCAGAGTCATCCCTGGCCGGTCTTGCCGTCGGTGCAGGTGTTGCGGTTGGCTCCGGCGTTGCCGTTGGTGCAGGTGTCGCTGTCGGTTCCGGTGTTGCCGTTGGTGCAGGTGTCGCTGTCGGCGCAGGTGTTGCAGTTGGCTCCGGTGTTTCCGTCGGCGCAGGTGCCGGTGTATCTGTTGGCTCCGGCGCTGTAGTTGGTTCCGGTTCCGGTGCAGCAGTTATTTCCGGTTCCGGTGCAGCTGTCGGCACCGGTTCTGCCGGAACTTCTGGTTCCGGTTCACTTACCTCGCTCCCGTCTCCTGAAACACCTTCCTCAGCAACAACATTATCTGCTTCCTCGGCGGCTTTTACTCCGGTTGGAATTGCCAGTACCATAGCTGATAACATCGTGATGCAAAAAAACTTATTCAGGTACTTGTTCTTCATATTTATTAAGATGCTCCCTTCTTTCCTTGAACATCCCTTTACTTCCCCTATAATAAAGGTCTGCCTTAAACCGTTTGATAACTTAAAGTTTAATTCAATTTATTTTAGCATACGAAAATCGTGAAATCAACTGTTCTGGTAGGATATCTCCTTCAATTCATCTATTTTTCACTTTTTATTCACATTTTTGTAAGATTTTTTAGAGTTTACCATAACGTAAAAAAGCCACAGTGCTCTCACACACTGCGGCTTTTTATATACTGTCAGACAGTCACTGCCGGCTGTCCGCCCATATGAAACTGTTTTCTGACACAGAGCTGAAAAATCCCCTGTACAACCTGATAGCACACCCGAAGGATAAAACGGATGTCATCGGCAATGCACCGCGGGCTTTCCAGATAATATGCATGACGCTCACGGATATATTCCACAAGTTCCTCAAAGCTTTCAAACTGCTTCGCTTCTTCCAGCTGGCTGTCTGCTGCGCCGCTGAGGATACATTCTCTCAGGCGGTTCTTCAGCTCAGCTTCATAAGAATTATGTGCTGCAAGATTTCCTTTGTATGTTTTGTTATGAGGAAAAGTAAAATAATCAGCCATATAATGCATGACCTCACCGAATCTTCTCCAGTATACTCTGGCATTCTCTTCCTCCGGGTTCTTCTCGACAAGCGCCCTCATCTTATTCTGGAGGTGATCGAATGTTCCGAAAAACTCATGTCTGGTGGTGAGAAACGATGGTTTCAGATCAGGCATGATATTGCCCAGGCAAAACGCTTTTCTGTGCTGCTGGAGACTGTACACCTCAGACATCTGGTCAGCCAGGTATCTGCCTAACAGTATATGTGATTTTTTACGCAATTTTTTCCCTCTTCCTTCTTTCCTGATCCAGATCCTGACCGGCCAACAGTAATTTGGTTCCGCCCGGTCCTCTTCTGGGATCCATAAATCATCCGTTTACCGGAACCAACTTTACTATAGCACTGTTTTTTCAAATAATCAAATAGAGATTATGTAAATTTTAATCCAGATCAAAAAGCTGCCGCTGCTTCAGATCAATAGATGCCCAGACGGTACTTGTCTTCGGTTCTCCGTAAAGATAAACCGTGCTGGAAACCTGAGCAGCATATATAATTCACTTTTTGTTCCAATCCCTCCATCAAGTCCAACACTGTTGTGCGCAGCTTCAACCAGGGTCTTTGCCCTATCTTCAGTAACTCCTCTGCCACGCATCTTTTTATCATGCCAGATCTTTCGGATCCCATTTACTCCAAGCGCGATCACATCTTTTGGCAATGGTGCTTTTTCAAGCACTGCCAGGCCGCTTATTGCATCAAATCGTGTGTATAATCCCAGATATTCCGGGAAATGTATTGCAAGCCATCTCTGGATCCTGTTTGCAGATATGTTGTGCTGCTTCATGATCCTGTCACAGCTGTATACCAGGTCTCTTATTTCGGCATAAATGCCTTCTGGCATGTATGGGATTGAATATCTCCCATCCACAACCAGTTTTGCGATTGTTTTTGGATCTTTTGAATCTGTTACTTGCTCAATCTTTTCATTCTGTGTATAATTCATTTGGAACCTCCAGTGCTTGATTGTTTTGTTTACATCTGCCAAGATGCAACTCAATCATACCTTGAGGTTCTTTTTTATTCAATTGGCGCTTTTAATGAATTCCATACACCTCTTTATTATATTTTTCAATCTCGTCATCAATAATTGAATCTACATGAGGGAACAGACAACCGGGACCTCCATAGGTAATACATGGAATGAAATGTCCGTGTGGTGCATACTCCTCACATGCTCTTCTGACCTCCTTACGGATCTCTTCTTCTGTGGAATCCACTCGGTCTACGATCGAAGCATCGATTCCGCCCATAAGTGTCATTCTTCCGTTCAGCTGTTTCTGGAGCTTCGGAATATCATTCTGCGGAAGTGTTCCCTGCCAGATGTCAATCCCAAGATCAACCATATCCTCTATGATCGGTTCCATGAAGGAATCTGCGTGATGCATGACGATCACTCCATGGTCTTTCATATATTTATAGGATCTTTCATACTGTGGTTTGATAAATTCTCTCCATGTGTCCGGACTGATGAACAGGGACTGCTTGGAACCCCAGTCATCGTGGGAAAGGATGATATCCGGGTGGAGATTATCAACGATCAGCTTTGTAAGCTGAAAACGGTACTCCCCAATGGCATTGCAGAGATCCATCATATCCTCCGGCTCAAGAAGGAAGTTCACCAGCATATCCTCAAATCCCATCAGGAAGTGAAGCCTCTCAAAAACACCTGTAGGCATAAATGCCATGAAAAGGCTTCCTGAATCCTTTATCTCCTGTGCCTTCTGTTTAAATGGTTCCCATAAAGCCGGATCCGAGCACTGACCGACAATATCCGGGATCACCAGCTGCTCTTTCCATTCTGTGATATCATCAATGACCTTGTTGTCCTCTGTTACATGTGGCATTGCAGCCAGCTGTTCCTGAGGCCAGAGGATCTCAGTTCCGAAAAGATCCTTCATAGGCTCCATACCACGGTGACGGTTTCCACGCACATAATTATTTGCCGGGTTCGGCGGGTAAAAGGTCGCACCCTCATACTGTCTCAGAAGTCGTTCCGGCCTGCCGTCCTTTTTTATCGTTTCAAGTAAAATCTCCGATGCTTTCAACATAATGCTTCCTCCTTTATTATCCTGTGATCTTTCAAAATACCCGATCACTTATCTTTATGATCTTGCGTCAATCTCAGCCTGATACTGAAGAACCTTTTCCTTTGTGATCTTAAATCCAAACACGAGAAGCAGAAGACCTGCCAGACAGAAAATAGCCGGAACAAGTGCAAAGGAAATCGTCATTCCCTGACGGGCCGTCCCCTCAAGAACAACTCCGGATTTCCAGCCTACCGCCACAAGACAGGCGCTGAGGATCGTTCCTCTTAAGAATACGGCAATCTTCAGCGGAAGATTCTGTAATCCCATGATCCATCCGGATGCATCTTTTCCGCTCTTCCATGTTGCATACACTACAGTGTCCGCATAAAGTGCAGGTGAAGCTGCAAAAGCCATACCATAGAAGAACTGGGCAAGTGTCATAAGGGCGATCACTGTCATTGCATTTCCATAGAAAATATATACAAGGAACAGTGATACTGCCATTCCTGCATAAGCAATGATCATAGTTGTACGGGACGATATTGCTTTTGCAATGTATCTCATGGAAAAAGCTCCGATGATGGCACCGATAGCAACACAGAGAAGATAAGTGGTCATCAGTCCCGGATTTCCCATTGCATCCCTGAAATAGTAAATAGCAGATGCTGCTGTTACAAATTTCACACACCATTTTGCAAGGTCTGCCAGCATCAGGACCATAAGAGGTGGATTCTGAAACAGGGAAGCAAACATCTCTCTGATCGTGATCTTTGTTTTGTCATTTTTCTTTCCTGCTGTTTCCGTTTCAATCTCTTCATAGCCTTCCGTCATCTTGAAATGGGCAAAATAGGTTACGACCATCAGAATACCCAGGCAGAAAGCTGCTGCTGCAAATTTATTTTTCTCACCGACATATCCGGCAAGAAGTGTTGCAAATGGAAGACCCATATAGGAAAACAACAGACCGCCTATGTTATTCCAGGTTGCCCTGGAGGATGCAAGCGTTGCTTTGTCTTCCGGTGTTTTACCAACAACACTGATCAGGGTTGCGTTGGCAACATAGCTGAAATTCCATGCCACATGAGATGCGATGGATGCGGCAATGATCACCACTGCCGAAAGCCATTCATTATCACTGACACGTATGAACATGAATGCGTACAGAAACGGCACCATCCACGGAACCATGATCAGCCAGGAACGATAACGCCCCCATTTCTTTGCTTTTGTGCCATTGATGATTCCTCCGTAAAGCCAGGACAGACATGCATCAACAATGGTAAATACGGAATTGATCACACCAGCTACACCAGCTGCAAAGCCTGCCAGATCCGTCAGAAATGTCATAAAGTAAAATGTCTCGATATTACTCATAAGAACAAATCCGGCATCACCAACACCAAAGAAATATTTCAGGGCATTTGTAAGACCCTTTTTCTGTTTCGGATCTTGTTTCGGTATTTCATTTTTACTCATTTTCTTTCCCCCTTCGCTGTTTTTTGTGGGGCCGGCCATTTCCACAACTTCACGTTACCTTTGATGATTACAGTATAGTTGTTTTTTTCTTGTTCGTAAATCCGCACACTTCTTCATTCTTTCTCCAATGCTTCATACTTTTTGTACAGTTATTATTGTAAATATGCACAAATAATTCCCTCTCTGTTTTCTTTTTATTTTCCGTCTAATATGTTATAATTTCCTATAAATACAAGGCTTTTATGAATTGGAGGAAATATTTTGAACAAAAGAGAGCATTTCGTGAATAGCCCGCATACAGGCTTCCATCTTAATCTCCAGATCATTGCTGACGATTTTGCGGAGAAAAAAGAGGATGTTTCCATCCTCTGCCGTGAAGACCCCCTGACGCTGGATGGTCTTCGCATATATCAGGCAGGAGCCCTGCTAAAGCCATGCTACCTTTATCTTGTCTTCGGCAATTCTCTTTCCGAAAGCTTCCTGCGATACCAGAACATCGCATTTGTAGTGGTGGGCTCCGGTGATCTTTCCTGCTTTTCCGAAAGCTGCAGGATCCTTCACATTAAGGGAACCCTTTCTTTTTCTGAGGTCTTCAACCAAATACAGCAGACCTTTGACAGATATTCTGACTGGGACAGTAAACTCCAGCTTGCACTTGGAAGTATCGATCCGCTGAATGAGATGCTGGAAGCCAGTCTGGATATATTTCATAATCCGGTTTTTGCCCACGACACCAACTTTTATATCCTTTCTTCTCCCCGGCACGTAACCGGTATGTCCGAATGGGTCCATGACCAGCGTACAGGTAGACTCATCGCACCTTTAAGCCTGATTCAGGATTTCAAGCTTGATGCCGAATACCAGCGCACACTTATCACCCACGGCGCCAATATTTATTCCGAAGAGCTCCGCGGTTACCGTATCCTCTACATGAATCTCTGGGTCAGCGGCAATTATCAGGGCAGGCTTTGTGTAGATGAGCTCCAGACGGAGATACAGCCCGGACATTTTTCTGCTCTTGAGTATCTTGGCTCCTTTATCGAGCTATGCATCCGTCGGCACAATCTGTTCCAAATCTCAATGGGAAATGACTCCCGGCAGTTCTTCACGGAGTATCTTTCCGGAAAGCTCACAGAACTACAGGCAGTTACCGATCAGATCCAGTATCTGAACTGGAATCGCCATGACCGGTATCTTGTACTTCGTCTGGAAACCCAGCAGCAGGATGACCGTATGCACTCTTCCATCGCCACACTGGGACACATTGAAGCCCAGATCCCGGAAGGTCTGGCTTTTACCTATCAGCAGGGAATCGTTGTGATCGTTAATCTGTCCTTTAAGCACTCTGTATCTTCCGATGTTATCAGTTCACTTGCGATCATCCTGCGCGAAGGGCTTTTTAAAATGGGAGTAAGCTCTGAATTTCGTGATTTTCTCCTGATCCCTCAGGGATATATTCAGGCTGTTTCCGCCTTGCGCCTGGGCAAAAAAAGTCAGAGCATGGCCTGGTGCTATCATTTTGATGCTTATCTTCTGGAATATATGCTTTCCCAGATCAGCCATCAGATCAGTCCCGAGCTTCTGGTCTCTTCACGGCTGGATGCACTGCAGAATTATGACCGAAAAAACAATACTGAGCTGTATCACACACTCAAGGTCTATCTGGAGCATGAACGCAATTCTCTTCAGACAGCCCGTGAGCTTTTTATACATAGAAGTTCCCTGACCTACCGTCTGGAGCGCATCCAGAAACTCACAAAGGTTGATCTGGATAATCCGAAAGACCGGCTTCTTCTGCAGCTCTGCTTTCTTCTGCAGGAAAAGGACCAGACTGTCACCTGACAACCTGGTCCTTTTTTCTGCTTATATCTGTAAAAACTCCAATCCGAAATAATGTTCCATCCATAGCCTGATGGTTTCTTCCGAATCGCTTATTTTCGTTTCAATGGATCCATCTTCCTTCTGGATTGTAAGAACATCCCCGGTCAGCGCAACACTTCCTTCCGGTCTGCAGATGCTCACCACTCTTTTTCTGGTAATTAATACATCTGGAGATTTTGCACAATAGAAATTCAGCAGTTCAAAATCTGCTTCTACTGTAGGAGTCTGTGAAAATCTGAGTATTGGCAGATATTTTTCTTCTTTCCTTCGTTCAACAAGTATCTCTCCGTTTGTATTTCCCGGCTTCATGTTAACACGGTACCATCCGTTTTTTTCTCTGTGGATACCCTCCTTCATAAGAACCGGCTTCTTGGGTCCGGGACCTCCGTATCCTACATCACAGTAATAGCTTCCTTCCTCAAAAATAACAAGGGTTGCCCGGTGCAGGACCGGCGGAAGCTCTTCCCGGTTCCACAATATCCTTACCGCCACAGGGATCACACGGAAATCCAAAGCTTTCAGAAGCTCATAAAACAATTTATTCAGCTCAAAGCAATATCCGCCTCGTTTTCTGACAATGATCTTCTCATAAATATCTTCCGACCTCAGAGAAGGAATCCTTCCCGCGTCAAAAACTTCCAGATTTTCAAAGGGAATACTGCAAAGATGAAGGTCCATTATCTTTTCCAGACATTTTTTATCTGTTCTTAATTCACCCTCATATCCGATCCTGTTCAGATATGCCTCCCGTTCTCTGTCATTCATTTTTTCACTCCTGTTCTATTCAAGAAGATAACAGCTGGTATAGGCGATCGTACAGGGACCATAATAGTATTCCAGACCATTTGCCTGGCATACCTGTGTTACCAGCATTCCATAGGCTTCCATCGAAGAAAATGCCTGTTCGGGGAAACGGCATGGAGCATCCGGATATGTACACGTTTTACATTTTGTACAGCACCCGGCCCCTATGGGGAGCATGCCCGGCCATCTTTCTCTGAGCATTTTTTCAAATTCATAAAAATTCTGTTTATGAACCGCTTCGGTCTCCATCATCGTCTCTCCGTCCAAAGGATCCTCCAGTTTCCCCACTGTCTGGACAATAATGCCTTCCCTGTACTTTTCTATCTTTTTTCTGCATACTTCAAGATCTCCGCATCCGGGAGGACAGCTCCAGCGTTTTGCATACATATGGCAGGTATTATTTTTGCACATTTCCCTTACCTCCGGCATAAGCTGGATCGAATCGCTCTTCAGAAGTGCTACATAAGAAAATCCTGCCTTTTTTCCCATCTCTTCCAGTTCTTTTATATTAAGCATATCCATTCTCCTCGCATTACGGAAAGCATAAGCCATCCACAAAACAGTCCTGGAACTCCGGCGAAGCTGCCAGCTCCACAAAATCCATATTTTTGACAGTCCGATCCATTTCTTTTCTTTCCTCTTCATTCAGAAGCGCGATCCTTGCACCTTCGCCTGCCGCATTTCCCACCGGCTGTATCCTGGGCAGCAGTCCGGCCGGGAACATCCCGATCGCTGCCGCACTTTCCGGATTCATGTAATTGCCGAATGCACCGGCAAGATAGACCCGTTTAATATCCTTTTCTGTGATCTCCAGTCTTTTCATAAGAAGAAAGATTCCCGCTGCGATAGCCGCTTTTGCCAGCTGTACCTCTCCGATATCCTTCTGTGTCAGATAAACGCCCCTGTCATTTCCCGACTTTTCCGGAGGTACCAGCACAAACACTCCCGCCTTTTCCTGGCCGCTTTCCAGATGACCACTTTCATCAATAAAGCCAGCCAGGTACAGCTGTGCCACAAGATCGATCAGACCTGAACCGCATAAGCCTGCCGGAGCCTTATTTCCTATAGTCGTGTATTCCCATTTTCCATCTTTGTATACTACATGATCTACTGCTCCTGCTCCTCCGCGCATCCCGCACTCGATCTTTGCACCTTCAAATGCCGGACCGGCAGCTGTTGAACAGCAGGCTAATCTCGTTTTATTTCCAAGGACCATCTCCCCGTTCGTTCCAATATCGATCATAAGGCTGATCTCGTTCTGCTGATCCTGTCTGAGCGCCAAAATGCAGCCACAGGTATCTGCCCCTACATACCCGGCTATATCAGGCAGCATAAGCAGCTGCCCCTTTCTGTGGATATGGAGCCCATATTGCTCTGCATTCAGTGTAAGCCCCTGACTGATCGCCGGATTATACGGTGCATGGACCAGCGATGCCGGAGAAATCCCAAGAAAAAGATGATGCATGCAGGTATTTCCTACCACAGATACCTGACAGATATCTAATGTGCTTCTTCCTGCTTCCTCTGCCAGTTCCTGGAGCATTTCATCAACCGCATTCCGTATGCAGCCGGTCAGCTGCTCTACGCCATGCTCCAGAGCATGATCCGCCCGCATGATCACATCTGCGCCATACTGAGTCTGTGGGTTCATTCTGCTCTTGAGAGCCAGCTGCTTCCCGGTCAATGCATCCATAAGATAGCCGACCACCGTCGTGGTACCTATATCAAAAGCCGCAAAACAGATTTTTTTCTCTTCTCTGCTGATATCCAGGATCTCATTTCCTGCACAGATCACATACCATTCTTCTGCTTCTTTTCTGCAGCCGTAAAGCTTCGATGCAATTTCAGTATCAGGCAGAACAGGTTTTTCCACATCCAGCTGTTCTGTCAGCCGCTCCCATTCAGAGCGGTTGTCTCCTGTCTCCGGTTTCTTAAGAATCACTTTTTTCTGTTTCAGATCAGGCCTGAACGCAACCGGTCTCTGCATTCCTTCTGTAAGGATCTCCTCTTCCTGGCATCCGGACAATGTATCTACTTCAAGGTCACTATGGATTTCCGTCTGACATGCAAGCACCATGTGATCTTCTATTTTAACACGACATTTCCCGCACTTTCCCCGGCCTCCGCAGGGTGCATCAGGAACCAGCTTTGCTTTTCTTTCCGCCTCAAGGATCCTGGTACCCGGTTCCACCAGGATCTCCTTTTCCTCCCTGATAAATTTTATTCGGTACATTTTCATCCCTCCGATGGTCACTGTAAAGCAAAAGCCGCTCTGCCGTCTATGCCATGCACAGACAATACAGAGCGGCCCGTTTTATTTTCCCTTATGCTGCCAAAGCTTTTGCAAGAACTGCTGCGCTTGCTGCATCTTCTGAATATCCATCTGCGCCGATCTCATCTGCAAACTCCTTCGTGATCGGTGCTCCTCCAACCATGATCTTAACATTGCTTCTGAAATCTTCCGCATTAAGTGCTGCAACTGTATCTTTCAGAGCCGGCATTGTAGTTGTGAGCAGCGCTGAAAGTGCAATTACCTTAACATCCGGATTTTCTTTGTAACATTCAATAACCTTCGATGCAGGTACATCAACACCGAGATCAATAACTTCAAAGCCGGCACTTTCGATCATCATCGCAACAAGATTCTTTCCGATATCATGAAGATCTCCTGCTACAGTAGCGATGATAAGTTTTCCCATACTTCCTGTAGCGCCGGATGCAAGATGTGGTTTCAGAACCTCAACACCCTTTTTCATTGCACGGGCTGCTACCAGCATTTCCGGAACAAAGATTTCTCCGTTCTTAAATCTTTCACCTACAACAGCCATTGCATCGATCATGCTGTTAAGAATCTCTGTTGCCTCACAGCCTTCATCAAGAGCTGACTGTACAGCTGCACCTACAAGTTTTGCTTTTCCTTTTTCTACCAATTCTGCTACTTCTGTGATTTTTGACATAATCAAACACCTCCGCTTTTTATTTTTTATCCGCATTCCGCATATGCGTTTTATTTATTTTTTTACAGGTCCGATCAGACCTTCTCTGTATGCTCCGATGTATTCCATACAGTAATCATCCAGACCAAGCAATGCCTCTGTTGCATATACAAGTCCAAGCATATCTCTGTTTGTAGGATCCATGATCGCACTGTCAAGGCCGGCATTCATTGCAAGTACCACAAATCCGAAATTGATAAGCTTACGTACCGGCAGATTGAAGGAAATGTTGCTGATCGCCGCTGTAATGTGGATCATCGGATACTGTTTACGGACACTTGAAATTACTTCCACGTTCATCGCAATACCATCTTCAGATGTACAGAGCATCTCAACCAATGGATCAATATGGATACGATCCGGTGAAATTCCGTACTCTTTCGCTTTTGCCATGATCTTGTCAAATACCTTCAGCCTGTCTTCCGCACTTTTGGGGATACCTGTATCATCGCTTAGAAGTGCGATAACCTGCCACCCTTTATTTTCAGGCTGTGCCATAAGAGGAAAAATCTTATCGATCTTATCCCCTTCACCGGATACAGAGTTAAAAATACCCGGTTTTCTGCAGAATTTGTAAGCTTCTGTAAGAACATCTGCACTGGGACTGTCTACGGAAATCGGAAGATCTGTCACTTCCTGAATACAGTCGATCATCCATTTCAAGGTTTCTACTTCTTCTGCTTCCGGAACAGATGCGCAACAATCGATATAGCTTGCTCCTGAGTTTGCCTGAGCAAGTGCCCGCTGCTTGATGAATTCTGCATCTCTGTTTGCGATCGCCTCCGCCACAGAGGGGATGGATCCATTGATTTTTTCACCTATGATTATCATATTATTTATCCTCCCGTTAACATATTCTGGTCTGCATCAAGAATTGTTACTGTTCATTCCGTTCTCAGTAACACGCTTCGCAGAATATTACCAATGAACAGTAACCAGGAATTCTTATTTCAGTTCCATGTCTTTCATATAATGATTGTATCAAAATAAATGCAAAAAACCAGCCGCATTTCATACCATAAACATTGCATTTATTCCTACATTTTGTAGGAATGTTTTTTAGGAAAGACCTTCGTAAGCAGCAATCTAAAATAAGCCCATAAATCATAGCTTTGTCTACGATTTATGAGCTTATGCTAACACTTATTTCATATTCCTTAAATTTCCCTGAAATCCGGTGTCCCGTACAGGTCATACGGAGTACTCTGGTATACGTAATAATTCAACCAGTTCGTATACAGGTTGTTGGCATGGGCCCTCCAGGTGAGGAGTGGTTTGTTGTTTGGATCGTCATCTTTGTAATAGTTCTTCGGGATTTCAATAGGCAGACCCTTGGCAAGGTCTCTCTTATATTCGCCATCCAAAGTCACGCGGTCGTATTCCGGATGTCCCATAACAAAGATTTTACGTCCTCCCTCTGCCATTGCAAGGAACAGACCAGCCTCTTCGCTTTCCGCCAGGACCGTAAGGTCTTTGCATGCATGGATATCTGCAATAGGAACTTCTGTGTGTCTGGAATGCGGCGCAAGAAATACATCATCAAAGCCCCGGACCAGCGGGATCTTACGGTTCAGTACCCTGTGCTGGAAAAGTCCGAACATTTTCTTATCCAGAGGTTTTTTCTCCAGGCCATAAAAATGATAAAGACTGGCCTGCGCTGCCCAACAGAGAAAGATCGTGGAAGTCACATGCTTCTCAGTCCAATCCATGATCTCAGTCAGCTCATTCCAGTAATCCACTTCCTCAAAAGGCATCTGCTCCACCGGTGCTCCTGTGATGATCATTCCATCAAATTTACTTTTCTTTATATCGGTGAATGTTTCATAAAACTTGTTCAGATGGCTGAGAGATGTATTCTTGGCTTCATGGCTCTCCACAGCCATAAATGTCACATCCACCTGCAGCGGTGTATTGGAAAGAGAACGCAGAAGCTGCAGCTCTGTTTCTTCTTTCAGTGGCATCAGATTCAGGATCAGAATCTGGATCGGACGGATATCCTGGTGCATGGCACGTTTTTCGTCCATTACAAATATATTTTCTCTCTCCAGGATCTCCTTTACCGGAAGATCCCCCTGTGTTTTGATCGGCATTGTTTGCCCTCCTTATATATGAAGCGTCTCTTATAAAGGAGCCGCTCGGCTTTTTTCTTCAGATAAAAAGTATCTCCAGTCTGTACGGCCTTTACTGCACTCCGGCAAGTTTCCGAAAATCTTCTTCTGAAAGGATCGGAATCCCCAGTTCTCTTGCCTTTTTGTTTTTGGATGAATTGGACTGGATGTCGTTATTGATTAGATAATTGGTCTTTTTGGTAACTGAACCGGTAACCTTGCCTCCCAGGGATTCGATCAGCTCTTTGGCCTCACTTCGATTTCCAAAGTGCACCAGACTTCCTGTGATCACAAAATTCATTCCTTCAAAGATCTGTTCCTGTTTGGGACTGTCCTCCTGAATATGAAGAAATCTCATCAGATGATCCAGGCGGCGATTATTATCCTCATCCCTAAAATAAGCTACCAGATTTCCGGCAATGACCGGCCCGATGGTATCAATATCACTGACCTCTTCCAGGCTGGCATGACGTATCCTGTCCAGATCATTGTCAAAATGACGACAGATCACTTTTGCATTAGCCAGACCGATATTTGCGATTCCAAGACTGTAGATCACTCTTGGAAGTGTAGTCTCTTTCGCCCGTTCCAGACTTTCCATAAGATTATCATAGGATTTCTGCCCAAAGCCTTCCATTTCCACGATCTCATCTTTATACCGGCTGATCTCAAAAATATCGCCAAAATCATGGATAAATCCCCTGGCAATAAATTTCTCCAGTGTTGCCTCGGAAAGTCCGTCGATATTCATGGCATCCCTGCTTGTAAAAAGCCCAAAGGATTTAATTTTCTTGGCCGGGCACCCCGGATTGACGCAGAAAAGACATTCCACATCGTTTTCTTTCTTCACTACCGTTTCCTGTCCGCAGGCCGGGCAGGTATGCGGGATCGGTGCATTACCGCTTCCGGTCAGATTTTCCGCAATCTGAGGAATGATCATATTTGCTTTGTATACACGAATGGTATCTCCGATCCCCAGCTTCAGTTCCTTCATGATACTGATGTTATGCACACTGGCCCTGCTCACTGTGGTTCCTTCCAGTTCCACCGGCTCAAAAATTGCTACCGGATTGATCAGTCCGGTCCTGGACGGGCTCCACTCAATCTCCAGAAGTCTCGTATCACGCATCTCATCGGCCCATTTAAATGCCATGGCGTTCCTTGGAAACTTGGCCGTAGTTCCCAGAGATTCTCCGTAAGCAATATCATCATACAATGCCACAAGTCCATCTGACGGAAAATCATTGGTCGTAACTGCTTCCGCAAAGTAATCCATCGCTTCATCCAGAGTTTCCGCTGTGACTTTTCGATATTCCACAACCTCAAAACCCTGTTCATTCAGCCACCGAAACTGCACCTCCCTGGAATTCCGGAAATCCACGCCTTCCGCACTCACTAAAGAAAAAGCATAAAACCGTACGTTTCTCTTTGCTGTAATTTCGTTATTCAGCTGGCGGACAGAACCACTGCAGAGATTTCTGGGATTTTTGTATTTGGCATCTGCATCTCCGATGGTTTCGTTGATCTTTTCAAAATCCGAATAGGTAATGATGGCTTCTCCGCGAAGTACCAGTCTCCCTTTAAAAGAAATTTTCAGAGGTATGTTCTTAAATACTCTGGCATTATTGGTAATAACCTCTCCCACAATACCATTTCCTCTGGTAACTGCCTTTATAAGCTCTCCGTTTTCATAGGTAAGCACGATCGTTAAGCCATCCAGCTTCCAGGATAAAAGTGTAGGATGTTCCCCGATAAACTCTCTCAAAGCTTCTCTCTCTTTGGTCTTATCCAGAGACAGCATCGGTCTCTCATGTTCTTCCTTGGGGAGCTGCTCCACTGCCTCATATCCTACATTAACGGTTGGACTGTCTGCCAGAACGATCCCTGTTTCTTTCTCCAGTGCGCTCAGAGTGTCGTACAGGGCATCGTACTCCACGTTGGACATGATCTCCCTGTCTTCCTGATAATAGGCCCTGGACGCTTCCCGGAGCTTTTCTCCCAGCTCTTTCATTTTTTTTATGGATGATTCGTTCATGGCTTCCTCCCGTCCTTTTTTCTGATTTTTCGGAGGAAAGCATCTCCTCCAGTTCTTTTCGTTCTTCCGGCCGGATCTCACGATATTTCCCCTCTTCCAGGCCATCAATATACAGATTCATGATCCGAACACGTTTCAGTGTTACGACTTTATATCCGAAATATTCACACATACGACGGATCTGGCGGTTCAGACCCTGGGTAAGGATGATACGAAAACTGTTTTTCCCTGTTTTTGTAACCTTGCAGGGACGTGTGACCGTATCAAGGATCGGCACTCCGCCGCCCATACCACGGATAAATTCTTCTGTCACCGGTTTATTCACAGTCACCTGATATTCCTTTTCATGGTAGTTCCCCGCCTTCATGATACGGTTCACCAGATCTCCTTCATTGGTAAGGAGAAGCAGTCCTTCGGAATCTTTATCCAGCCGTCCTATGGGATAGATCCGCACCGGATAATCCAGATATTCTGTTACTGTCATCTCATTCCGCTGTTGTCTGGTGCTACAGACAATCCCTTTTGGTTTATGAAAAAGAAGCAGGATCTTTTTTTCCTGTTTTTTTACAGGCTTTCCGTCAATACAGATCTCCGCATCCGGAAGGATCTTCATTCCTGTAGAAACCAATTCTCCATTAGCAGTAACTCTCCCCGCTTCTATCAGTCGGTCTGCCTCTCTTCTTGAGCAGACTCCTATATCGCTTAAATATTTATTGATTCTGATTTTTTCGTCCATTGTTCTATTATATATTTTTTCCCACGTGTTCGCAACCGGTTATTTTTCTTGTATTTTCTTTCTCATTATTGTATGATAAACAGAAATATACTTAAATATCAGGAGGAAAAACATGTCAGAGCATACTCCACGTATGAACCGGCTGCTGATCTTTGTCGCTGTTTTCCTGTGTCTGATCTGCGGTATTCTCTTTACCCAGTCATCGGCCGGTCCTTTTGAAAGCAGCAGTACTTCCGTAGTTTCCATAAATACCAGCGATATTTCGACCATTGAACCAAGTTCAGATCGCGATCACCATACAGATGCATCGATATCTTCCGGCGCTCCCTCACCTTCCGCCACACCGTCTCCTGTTCCCACAGAGATTCCCGAAACAGAAAAGGTTTCGCCGGAGGCAGAAAACGGAGTCTGGACACCGGATGGCACCAACTGGAAATTTATGGTTGACGGAACCGCCTATACCGGATGGCTTACCGACACAGATGGTCATCGATATTATTTCAATAAGGACGGAATCATGCAGACCGGCTGGATCACCCTAGGCAAAAAACGTTATTATCTGGACGAAGACGGAATCATGCAGATCGGAACCATCACCGTAAATGGAAAAAAATACACATTGGCAGCAGACGGTTCACTCAAAAAATGATCTTTCGTTATATCAGAGCAACAAAAATGCAGGTTCTTCCGGAACCTGCATTTTATTAACCCTTATTATTCTAACAGACCACTATAGACATAACCGGTCTGTCCATCATAATCAACCTGTATCCAGTCGCCTTCCTGCCCTTTCTTTTCAACTTCCGTTCCTGCAGAAAAACCACCGATAACCTCACCCTCTGAATCTGCGGAAGCACGAACATTACAATCCTCTGTAACTGTAAGCATTGTTCCTGCATCTGCGGAAGCACTGGCATCTTCACCAAGGCCCTGAAGGAATTCTGCCAGAGAGGGATCACTCTCCTGCGCAGCTTCATAGTCCGTCTTTACCTTTGTGATAAGCTCCTGCACATCCTTCTCAGATTCCAGTTTTTTCACATAGGCACTGATATCTGCATCGTCATCAGCACCACCTTTGATCTTCAGATTGCCGTCACTGCCCGTCTCCACATAAAACTGGCTCAGTGCCGGAACCGGAGTCTCAATTCCAGTACAGATATAATTAAAGACTACATAAACGACATACGAATCGTCCGTCAGTCCCTTCTTAGCGTAAACATTCTGTACTTCATACCCATCAATATAATCCCTTGAATTAATCTGCGACTCGTCAGCCGGCGTAAATCCGTCCTCAATCGTCTTAAGTGTTGCAATGTCTTTTTCCCCAAAAGCTTTATAATAGCTCTGAATCAGCTCGGTTACTTCCGTGCTGGCTTTTTCCATGGTTGTCTCCGCATCCGTATCTGCCGCGGAACTGGCGTCTTTCTTCTCGTCTGTCTCCCCATCATTTGCCGGAGAAGAAGGATCATTTTCCTGGTTACTTTGGGCTGTTGTCTGATCTTTATTGGAATTCCCCTTCTTACCTCCAACACAGGCGCGGACGCCAAAGATCAGAACAAGCACGATCACCAGAATGGCTCCGCCTAACATAAAATAGCGAAGGTTATCTGATAACCATTCTCTGAAATCATCCAAGTTCTTGTCCTCCTTATCATAACAACACGCCGGAACAATTCCCACTGTTCCGGGTAACACACCTGAAGGGAATCGAACCCCCGCACATGGTACCGGAAACCACTGCTCTATCCACTGAGCTACAGGTGCATAATGAAAAACATAACTTCTAAATTCAGGTATGAAATTATCAAAGTAGGTTTACACTGTTTATGATTTTAACACAAATCCATGAAATTGTAAAGATTTTTTTAAACAGTACATATTCATCACACATTTTATGGTTGCTGTTCACTCCGTTCTCCGTATCGTTTTACGCACTTTAGTCATTTTTCCAGGCCAGAAGGGCGAACACATTCACCCTTCAAACCTGTATACCACATATTTTTCTGTCTGTGCAATAGGGGTACATCCTGCCTGACGGATATAGTCATGATTTGTAAGATCTACCGGAAGAACGAGATAATCGGTTTCCGTTCTTTTCAATACCTGCCGGAACTTATCGATCCCTACATCCATCTGATAACTGATCACATCCATGATCACTTTCTGGATCTGGTAGGCCTTGCTGTTTTCGTAGTTTCCTACCACAGTACTTCCTGCACGATACAGGATAAAATTACGATCCAGAACAAGGATCAGTGACGGATCATACTGTCTAGCCACCAGATTCAGCTCATTGTCAAAAACAACCTTGGGTTGTTCTTTATCGCAGTCCTGATGGATCACATCGCATACTGAGCGCAGCTCATTCGGGACTTTATAGATGTTTTCCGCCATCACATAATCTTTTGCAATGCCGGGAACAGGTGTCCCCGTAGTGACGATCACTGCCGCAAGGATCAACGCTGTTACAGCCTTCAGCCATCGAAACCTTACCGCTTCTACGATCCGTACAGCATAATAGGCAGCACCCGGGATCACCGGAAGGATCCAGATAAAACGATAATATTCACTTTCAAAATGTACCTTTGGTATCACATATTTTACAAGAACCGGATTATATACCGTAAGTGCCAGAAAGACTAGATAATACAGGAACACTCTGGATTCTTTTCTCCTGCGGTAAAAAATATCCCAGAGTATACCTGCCAGAAAAAATACAGGCAGCAGACAGCCACTCCAGTAATTTTCCATACAGATCTGCACAAAACGCAATCCCAGTTCTTCGATCGTTACTCCCGCCATTTTCTTCTCCTATCTATGGTATCTTCCCAGTTTCTTATGATGCCGGAAATGCGATCCATCCAAGCTTCGCCGAAAAATAAACCAGGGCATACAAAAATCCCGGCAGCATACAAAGCGCATAGGGAATCGCGTAGGAAAGCTTTTTCTTCAGCACCATCACCGGAAGGATCGCCGTACTGACTACTGCAGGATAAATAAGGGAGGATCCTGAAAACGTCAACGCACTGACTGCAGCAATGAAAAGCAGCACCCAGCTCTCTTTATTTCTGCCATCTTTGTTGAGCCAGAGCCGTATACTTACCAGAAGCGCTGCCGGAATGGAAATATTTGCCAGCAGGGCCTTCCCTTCATAAACCCGCATAAACGCAAAGGTTCCTGTTGTATAGATAGAAAAAGAAAACAATTGCATCAGACACACAAAAAGAACCATCAGGTCTGCTTTTTTTTCATCTCCACGAAAAAAGCTTTTTCCGATCTGGTAGATCAGAAGATTGATCATCAGCATGTTGATCACAGACATCACGACCTTGGACTGAACGATCGGGTGGATGCCCAGAAGGACACACCACACCGCATTGTTCATCGGATATGCAGAAAGATCATAGCGGAGATTAAAATTTCTCTGGATAACACCGGTAAGCGGACTGTATCGGGCAAGAGTGTCTGTATACACGGAAGTGCTTACTGCACCAATATAATGTGTTGCATCTGCAGTAACGTCCTGATATGCAGCCACCAGAAAACACTGCAGGATCACTGCCGCAGCGGTCAAAAGCAGCAGCAGTGAATGCTTCCGAAATGTTTCTCCTATCCGGTCCAGCTGTCCTTTCCAAAGTTTATGTGCAAACAGACATGCTGCCAGTACACAAGTTGCCATGATCACCATCCACAGATACGAAAAGGTACTCAGTTTTACCCATTTCAGTGTCATAGGAACTGCAAGTATCTCAAAAGCCGCAAAATACAGAAGATATCCCAAGACCAGTTCCATGGTTACTTCCGCCTTCATTTTCAGTATCCGTGTCAGCAGACTTCCTGCACAGAAAAATACCAGCAGCTCCAGGATCAGTCCGGCAATTGCCAGTATCAGCTCCTGCATTTCACACCTTCTCTCCGGCTTCTCTGGCAAGGATTCCCATTGCAACCTTCTCCGGAGTGATCGGGAGCTCTCTGACACGTACACCTGTTGCATTATAAACCGCATTGGCAATAGCCGGACAAGGTGTATCGATCACAAGTTCACCAATGGATTTTGCACCGAAAGGACCTGTCTTCTCGTAGCTGCTCTCAAACTCGATCCGCACCTTCGGAATATCCATACGGTTGGGGATCTTATACTGCATAAAAGAATTGTTACGGATCTTTCCCTTATCTGTATACTGCACATCCTCATACAGAACCATTCCGATTCCCTGACCGATACCGCCTTCTGCCTGCACTCTGGCAAGATTTGGATTGATCGGAGTTCCACAGTCGATCACGCCCACATAATCAATGACATCGATCTGTCCGGTCTCTTTATCGACCTCCACTTCAGCGGCACCTACCATAAACGGTGGCGGAGAGATCGGAGAAGAATATTCTTTTACAACCTGAAGCTCACTGCAGACTCCACAGGTCGCTTTTCCTGCGATCTGCTGCAGCGTTACCTCTTTTCCGTCTTCTGTGCGGACTTTTTCTCCGTCAAAATCAGAATCCTCTGCAGATACTCCAAGCATCTGTGCGCCAAAAGCGTGGATTCTCTTTCTGAGTTCTCCGCAGGCCTGGATCACGGCATTTCCGGTTGCATAGGTTGTAGAAGATGCATAAGAACCGGAATCATAGGGAGAAATATCTGTATCCACACTGAATACCACGATATTTTTCATATCTGTATCCAGACAGTCTGCTGCCATCTGAGCAAGAATGGTATCACAGCCGGTTCCCATATCAGAACATCCAAGTGCCAGGGTATAGGAACCATCCTCATTTAATTTAATGTCTGCTCCGCCGACATCGATCCCTGCAATAGATGAGCCCTGCATGGCCATAGCGATACCGACACCCCGTACTTTGCCGTTACCCATATCACGGAACGGATATTTCTCATCCCATCCGATCATTTCCTTTGCACGGGCAAGGCATTTATCCATGGTACAACTGCCGTTGATCGGTACATCCGGATATCCTGGAAGTGCCTCTCCCTCCATAGGCATGTTCAGCTCACGGAATTTTACCGGATCCATCCCCATCTTATGAGCCAGCTCATCTGCTGCAGACTCCACAGCAAAAATACCCTGTGTGGCACCATAGCCACGATAAGCGCCAGCTGCCTGCATATTGGTGTAAACAACATCATAGGCAAAACGGTAGGCTTCCGTATGACGATACAGCGCAATGGATTTATGGCCTGAAAGTCCTACGGTTGTAGGCCCATGCTCTCCATAGGCACCGGTGTTGGAAAGAGTATAAAGATCGATCGCCTTTACAATACCGTTTTCGTCTGCACCCATACGGATATGGACTTCCATCTCATGACGCGGAGAAGACGCGATCATGGATTCCTTTCTGGAAAAAACGATCTTGGACGGACGCCCGGTAACCCATGTTACCAGCGCCGGGAAAACCTCACTGACAGAAGACTGTTTTGCACCAAAGCCCCCGCCGATACGAGGCTTGATCACACGAACTTTGGAAGACGGAATGTTCAGCGCATTTCCTACGATCCTTCGGATATGGAACGGGATCTGGGTGGAAGAAACCACCGTCAGTCTCTGAAAATGGTCCATATAACAGTAGGTACGAAAGGTCTCCATCATGGTCTGCTGGTTTGCCTTTGTGTGGTAAACCTGATCTACTGTATACGCACATTTTTCCAGCATGGCATCCACATCACCCACTTCTTCTACATTGGAGGAACAGAGATTACGCTTATTATCTCCGCCGGCCGGGATCGGCATATACCAGTCATCCTCCGGGTGCACCAGAATGGGATTATCCTTGGCTGTGTGGATATCCAGAACTGCTTCCTCCACACGATATTTTACCTTAATGCGTTTCAAGGCTTTATCTACTGCCTCTTCTGTCTCACCGGCTACGATGGCAACCGGATCCCCTACAAAACGCACATGCTTATCTATGATATAGCGATCCCATGGACTGATCTCCGGCGCTGTCTGCCCGGCCAGGGTAAATCTTTTGTGGGAAACATCCTCATAGGTCAGAACACAGGCAATCCCCTCGATCTTCTTTGCAGCATCTGTCTTGATCTCTTCCACCCAGGCATTGGCATGAGGACTTCTTAAGATCTTGACGATCAGGCAGTCAGAAGGTGCGAGATCATCGGTATAGACCGGTTTTCCGGTTACCAGCGACATTGCATCTGTTTTTGGCACCGGCTTGTTTACGTATTTCATTTTCCTTCCTCCTGTCCTTTTTTATAGTCGAGAAATTTCAGGATACTTCTGGTCTGTCCCACAAATCCCGAGCAACGGCACAGATTTCCGGAAAGATACTCCAGGATATCCTCTTCTGTGGGATCTTCCAGTTCCTTTAACATGGCAAATACATTCATGATAAATCCCGGATTGCAGAAGCCACACTGCTCTGCTCCCTCATTTGCCATAAAAGCGCCGAATTCCTTTGCTTCCTCCTGCATTCCCTCCAGAGTCACGATCCGTTTCCCGTCTGCGCGGGCAGCCAGCATGGAGCAGGACAGTACCGGACGTTCATCCATCAGCACAGTACAGAGACCACAGTTTGCAGTCTCACAGCCACGTTTTACGCTGTAACAGCTGTTTTTCCGCAGGAAATCCAGAAGCAGTTCATCCGGACGTACCTCTGCCTGCCGTTTTACACCATTCAGCCAGAAAGTGATATTCATTCTGCTCTCCCTCCGATCTCTTCCCAGGCTCTTCTTGTAAGGACTTTCACAAGAAGACTTCTGTATTCTTTTGAAGCACGCATGTTCTTGTCTGTAGAAACATGTTCCGCTGCATATGCGGCAAAAGATGCTGCTGCATCCTTTTTCTGCTGTGCATTCATCTGTACAAAATCTTTTAAGATTTCCTCTTCATCTTCCACGATCATTGCTTTTCCGGGTCTGGCCCCAATGACAGTTCTTGCTTTTCCGTCAATAAGAGCGGCCGCACAGGTGAGCACAGGAAAATCTGTGGAATTGTTCCGCTGACTTAAGTACACACTGTTCAGCGGCTGTTTTTTTACAATGATATTTACCAGGATATCGTTATCCTTTTCCATGGATGCAAACTGTGCCAGCGGAATGGTTCCTCCATTGTACAGCTCCACCCAGGTATCCAGTGCCAGAAACATGGTCAGTACATCGGAAAATCCGAATCTTCCGAAAATACTTCCGCCCACTGTGGCACAGTTTCGAAACTGCACACCCACAATGTGCCGTACACTTTCACGGATAGCACTGTTTGTATAGGCATTCAGCTCTTTGTGGGTTTCCAGCGCATGAAGTGGTGTCATACAGCCGATCACAAATGCTTCTTCTGTTTCTGTAATAGTATCCAGCCCAAGACCTGACAGATCAATGGCTGTCATGATGTTCCGGTTTCCCATTTTCAGCCAGACCATACCGCCCAGCACACAGGCTGTTCTTTTCTGGTTCAGTTCATATGCCTGTTCAAGGCTTTCTGCCTTTACGTAATTCTTTATCTTCAGCATACTTTATTCCCTTCTGAATTCTCATTCTCTTTCTTTACGGCTGTTTTTTCAGCCGAACATTTATTTTAACAGACTGTCAGCTAAATAGCTATTGTTTTTTTCTCTGCTGTTCTGACGCCGCATTAGACAGCGGTCTCCAGAACGATAAACTGATACGGTTTCAAAATGATCTCTTTTTCTGTGATCTCCACAGCTTTCTGATTATTCAGAAGCACCTCTTTTACTTCTCCCGGCAAAGATACCTTCTGTGACTGTGCCTGCATATTTCCCAGGATCAGAAGATTTTTCTCACCGTTTCTTGTATATGCGATCAGATTCTTCTGTTCTTCCTGATATGGAGCGAATGTTCCGTATACAAGCGTTTCTTTATATTCCGGAGCTTTTCTCAGTGCAGTCAGCTTTTTGTAGAAAGAAAGGAGGGAGTTACTATCCGTTAACTGAGACTCTATATTGATCTCCTTATAATTGGGATTGACCCCAAGCCACGGCTCTCCTTCTGAAAATCCCGCATTTTTCTCTGCGCTCCACTGTACCGGAGTTCTGGCATTGTCTCTGGAAAATGCGGAAGCAGCATCAAGCGCTTCTTTTTCACTGCATCCGGCACGGAGCGCTACCTGGTATTCATCGATGGTACTGATGTCATCGATCTGATCCATAGAAGTAAACTCCATATTTTCCATACCGATCTCCTGACCCTGATAAATAAACGGAATTCCCTTCAGCAGAAAATAAACACCTGCCAGGAGCTTCCTTGAATCCGGACAGCGGTCTTCCGGAGAAATATAGTGACAGACACCTCTTGGCTCATCATGATTCTCAATAATGTTGGAGATCATGCCGGTATCCCCAATCTTTTTCTGCGTATGGAAAATACACTTCTTGTACTCTTCCGGAGTCAGGTACGGTTTGGATGCATACCAGCCATCCTCGCTCTTTCCGTAACAGGTTTCTTCAAAATCAAACATGGATGAAAAATATCCGTTTTCTCCGATAAAATCTTTGATCTCATCTTCCTTTTCATTGAAGACCTCTCCTACAGTAAAAGCATCATAGGGATGAAAACACTTCTCAGCCATCTCTCCCAGAAATTCTCCAATCCCTTCTGCCTCCTCCAGCATCCTCCCGACGCTGCAGAGCCCATCTGCACGATCGGCAGGATAATCGGAAAACGGAAGCTTCTTCTTGATATTGATAATGGCATCAATACGGAATCCGCCAAGCCCTTTTTCCATCCACCAGCGGATGTTTTTGTAGACTTCCTCTCTTACTTCAGGATTCTCCCAGTTGAGATCCGGCTGCTTCTTGTGGAATACATGGAGATACTGTTTATCCGGATGTCCCGGAAGCTCTTCCCATGCCGGACCACCGAAATAGCTTCTCCAGTTGCAGGGAGCTTTGCCATCCTTTTTGTCCCGGATATAAAAGAAATTTCCATACTTTCCGTCCGGATCCTTAATGGCCTGCTGAAACCACTCATGCTCATCGGAGCAGTGATTTACCACCAGATCCATAAGGATGTACATTTCTCTTTTTTTTGCTTCTGCGATCAGACGATCCATATCCTCCATGGTCCCAAACCTCGGATCAATCGCATAATAATCTGCAATGTCATATCCCTGGTCTGCAAGGGGAGATTTATAGATTGGGGAAAGCCAGAGGATATCTGCTCCCAGTTCCTTAAGATAATCAAGCTTGCTGATGATTCCTGGGATGTCTCCGATTCCGTCTCCGTTGGAATCATAAAAGCTCTTGGGGTATATCTGATATACCACTTTGTCATGCCACCATTTTCGTTTCATCGTAATTCCTCCTATGCCTGTTTGATCATGCAGTACTGCTTCAGATCAAATCCTTTTTTCTGTACAATGCCGTATAATTTAAATCCGAATTTCTCATACATAGAAACATTTGCCGGATTATGGGTTTCCAGAGAGATCATCAACTTATGCCTGTCCGCATAATTGATCACCTCATCCATCAGCTTTTCAGCAAGACCGTGATGCTGCATCTTCGGCGCCACTGCCAGATAGATCACATGAAGTCTTTCTGCTGTATGAAGCTGGGAAGTCCAGCTGGAATTCAGATAGTCTTTTCCCTGGATGAATTTCCGCAAGGTCGCAAGACTTGGATCCTCTTTGATCAGATAGCCATCTGTTTTCAGAAGGGCAAAAAAATCCACCATCAGATTATGTAAGGCTGCTTCATGCTCCGTTCCGTCGGATACTACTAGGATACTGTTCAACTCACTGCTGTCTGCATAAATCTCGCAGGTCTCAAAAAACTCCGTAAGATCACAGGTAAAAAGCTCCGGCATCAGCCGTTCTCTGGTATCCCTGTCCGGGATCAGTGCATGATACAGAGGATCCTCCGAAAAACATACGGTCAATATCCGGATCAGCTTATCCAGATCTTCTTCTTTCACTCGGTATAAATTATGGCTTTCCATTCTTTCCTCCAGGTATGGTTTTATTCTGTTCCTTTTTCAAACATATCACTGACCTCGCAGATCAGATTCCTGAGCTTTTCCGCTGCACGGATCAGATATTCAATATCATCCGCATAATAACGCTTCTGTCTTTCCCAGGCTTCCTTGAGGCTCTGCTTTTCTGCCTCCAGGCTGTCACCCGGCTTCTTTTCCTTCAGCCTTTCCACAAGATCATAAAGGTTCTCATGGTGGATGATCCTGCCCTTTCCCCACATCAGGCGATCCGGGGACTGCTTCAAGATATATTCCGTAAAATGATAAAAGACTTCCCGCTCAAACTGAAAGGCATAGCAGTTGTTGTCAATACTGTAAAAAGCCTCCAGCGCAGGTGCGATCTCTCCTTTTTCCAGATATCCCATCGCTTTCTTCAGTGCATAAAGATTGTTCTGTACGGCCTGCTGGGGAAAGATCACATTGTCATCCCAGTCCAGACGCACCAGATAATCCTGGGATTTCCGAAATACACCGAGAAGCTTTTCGGTGATGGCATCGGCTTTTTTCCAGTCACGTTTTTCTTCCGGAATGCTGTTGAAGCGGCGCACCTGCTCTGAAAGAATGGCAGCTGCTTTTTTCGCTTCTTCTGTTTTTTCCAGAAGGAGAACACCGTTGGCGCCGGTCTGCATACACAGATCCAGATCCAAGCTCTCAATACTACCGGCCAGTGCCCGTCCGAAATCCATCGGCGGCAGTGCAAGACTGTCAATAGCAAGAAGGAGCCTCAGATAAAATTCGTGGTGGAATTTATATACTTCTTCCTCATAAACATCCTGGTTATCATACTGGGAATGATAATAATTTTCCATAAACGGACCACCGCTGAAATCATTGACCATGGACGGGATCCCGGAAATCGCCATGGTAAAATCATCCGACCAGGTCTCAATGGGATACAGTGTAGTCATACCCTCCGGATAAATCCCCTTCGGCATCTGCACTGCGTCCACAAATCCACGTACAAAATCCGCATACTCATAGGTACAGCGCACTGCATCCCTGGTGCTGTGTGCATGGGCCGGAAGTTCGAAATTCAGATCTGCGATCACATGTCCCGACCACTCTGGTCTTGCCTCAAACACCTGACGATAAGCGCCTGTGGACCAGTCATATTTCGTGTCGGAAATCCCCCATTCTTCTGCTGCAAGCGCACATACCACAATAGTATGGCGAGGTTTATAGCCACCACGGAGCAGCGCCCTGGCAATTCCAATGATCATGGCCACTGCCGCATTATCGTCCTGAAATCCCTCAAAATAGGAATCATAGTGAGCACTTAACAGGATCATGGAATCCGAATCGGTTCCCGGGATTTTGCCAACGATATTGTAGGTATACTGGTCTTTGATCACCTCTGTGTCCGCATCAAATTCCACGGAAAGCTCCGGAACACGATTCCCATTCTCATTTTTCTCCTCCATCAGCTGACGGATCATAAGAAAATCTGCCCGTGACATGGAAAATGCAGGTGCACAGGAAGGTCCTGCGATATCCTGTGCATTCAAAGCCGTATCATCGATCTGTGCGTATCCTCTGCTCTGTACGGCGATCAGAGCTGCTGCACCCTTCAGGTGTGCCTGATACACCGGGTAGTTGATCCACCATTCTTCTCTCTGATTGATCTCGATAAGAACCAGCTTTCCTTTCACATCAATATCCTTATATTCGTCAGCTGTACCTTTTCCAAGATATACAAGATCAAACCTCTGAAAGCCATTGGTCTTAAAATCCGTCTGATATGCGCCAAGCTGGATCTCCCGGCAGGTTCCCTCTCTGTCATGGCAGCGCATCACCGCTTTTTTAAATTCCCATGCATCCACACGGATCTTATCTTTTTCTACCTGTGTGAGACCGGCTTTTTTCATTTCTTCCAAAAGCATATCTCCGGTTTTTCGCTCTGCCAGGGAGCCTGCTGTACGGTATCCCAGAACCGGATTTGTTTTTTCCTGTTCCATGCGCCTGGCCAGATCATAAGATTCTTTTATATTCAGGCATGAAACACATTTCTCCACGATGTTCAAATTTACTGTCATCCCTTTCTCGGCAGTTCCCTGCCGGCAGTTCCGTCCTCCTGGCAGAGATATTCCTCTAACTGTTATAGATTATACCTTATCAATGTGCGGATTTCCAGATAAAAAAACGCGATTTGTTCTGACAAAAAATCCATCTCACAAATCACGTTATTAAAATTTCTTTTTAGCCAGAATACCGAAGCGCATCAATAGGCTTCCTGGATGCTGCCTTGTTAGCCGGATACAGGCCAAAAAGCACACCGATCATCAGAGACATGGTGTTGGTGACACCAGACATGGCTTCCATGATCTCTGACTGATTCACAATGGAAAAAGCGTCTTCGTCCTGCTCAAAGCGTTCCATCAGAAGCTCTGTAAACGCATTTTCTGCCGGCTCCAGGCTATCCTCATCTGCTCCGGATGCGTAAAACATGGTCACATCCAGTACATTATCCGCAAGCCTGGTCATAGTAGAAAACGGGATGATCACCATAAGCCTTTTACGCCGTCGTTTCATTTTCCTTAACCTCCAAATATACTGTGTATGTTCTCTCTGTTTTAAAAATATTTTTAAAAAAATGTGTAAAGTCTTTGTGTGATCTGTGAAAACCCGGTGAAAAGGGCATCCTATTTTTCATATACAAATACAAATAATTAATTATATTTTCTGTCTGCTACCATTATTTTTTGTATATATTAAATATTATTTTAAAAATTATATATTATTTTCTGGTATTTTTTACCGAAATATGTTATAAAAGAAGTAAGAAAAACTACCGGAAATCAGATATTCCTGCTTCCGGTCCGAGATAAAGGAGGTATCTTTATGGCAAAACGTATTATCACCATCAATCGTATGTTTGGAAGCAACGGACGCCTTATCGGCAAGACTCTGGCTGAAAACCTGGACATCGGTTTTTATGATAAAGAACTGATTGACATGGCTGCCAAGAAAAACAATATCCCCTTCGACACCCTGGCAAAGGTAGACGAGAAAAAAGCCAGTCAGTGGGTATTTCCCGTTGACAGTGAGCTGCAGTTTACAGATAATTTCTCTTTTGTACCAATGAACGATGTGCTCTATGATCTCCAGAGAAAGATCATCCTGTCTCTTCCGCAGAGAGAGGACTGCGTAATTGTCGGCCGCTGTGCGACCAATATCCTGAAGGATAAATCACTTAAACTTTTTATCCATGCACCTTTTGAGGAAAGAGTTCAGAATGTGATACGCCGTACCGGCAGAGAAGAAGCCAGCGCACGGAAGCTGGTCAAAAAAATGGATAAAGAGAGAAAGGCTTACTATGAATACTTTACAGACAGCAAATGGCTGGATATGACACAGTATGATCTCTGTATTGACAGCAGCCGGTTTTCTATGGAGCAGATTATTGAGATTGTAAAGAGATGTCTTTAGGATTCTTTTTTTCTGAAAATTTTTTTCTGAAAAATGTTTTTACGCTTTGGAAGCGTAAGTGAAACCGCAAGGGAGGGGAAGCACTCGTAGTTGCGAAAGGCCGTTTCCCCTCCCCTGCACCCCTTCCCTCAGGCCCCGCTATGAACCGTACGTTTTAGTTATGTTACGTTGTTGACAGGGTGATGGATTCTGCGTTTGTTTAAAACGCCAGGCTGTGCCGATCTCATCGGCATAACACCTTTCAACAAGAAGACGTATCCTTCCCACCATTCCAACACATTGAGCAACACCAAAATATTTATTGACCAGACGCTATTCTTCCCACACCTCCAACTGCGGACGCTCAACTCATCAAAACGTAAGGACAGGACACCACGCGTCCGCTTCTACCTCTCCGGCTGAAACGTCAGCCGGGGAAGTGACAGTCCTCCGGGCTGCTACGGAGAAGGGGTGATGATGGTTAGGTTGCGGGAGACGGCGTTATTGCGGAAGGGCCCAGCTGTTTGAGCCGAAGGCGAGTTCTGGGCCCTTCCGCAATGGTTTTAGCCGGCTCACGGAACCTTAGCAGCATCCCCCGACGGAGTCCGGCCCGGAGGACTGTCACTTCCCCGGCGTCCGTTCGCCAATATACCCCTTCAAAAACTCATATATATCCCCCTCCAACGGCGGACACCCCTCCACATAATTCTGAAACTTACAGGTACAGTGTCCCACACCAAGCACTCCCGTCTTACCACGATACCCCTGTCCGATGCAGATCTTCTCATCCAGCTTCTCAAAAAGCCCCTCTTCCTTCAGCATCTCCAATGCCGGGATCAGATACCCGTAGCAGGCACTGCAGGATTCCACTTCCTCCACGGCATCCGCAAGCTCCACAACCTTTCTGGATACCGGCATCCTCTGATCCGCACCATCCTCCAGAAATCTGACATCTGCTTTTGAAATATCTGAACAGCCCACTCCAAGCTCACCTGCCAGCTTCACATAAGGAACCTCAGCTACCTCATAATGCATCATCTGACACACATATGCATCCACAAGAACCGGATCACAGGCAGCAATCACCCGGTTCATCACAACAGGATTTCCGCCATCTTCAAAATCCAGATCCCCGCAGATATTATCCACAACAATAAAGTCCTGCTGTATCCCCATATTCAGATGAGCAATGGGTTTATGAAGCCCCAGAGAATGAAACCGTCTCTTTTCCTTATTTGGGATCAACCCCTTCATATTCTTAAGGGCACAGGTGATCTTTGTCTGACAATGGCCTTTCAGAACTGGCACATTGATCAGAAAATCAAGCTCCTTTACCCGCTCGCAGACATTCAGCTCCATTCCGCCGCAGTCCACAGAAATACCCTTATCCTTCTGCATATCCCAGAACGGCACCTGATACTCTTCCTCAAGCCTGTCAAAGCCACAGGTCTCAAAGGCCTCCCTTGTCTTATCTCCTACCCAGGATCCCTCCAGCATCACCATATCCCGGAAGCCATGCTCCTTCAGATACTCGATAATTCCTGCAACCACTTCCGGATGAGTCGTTGCACCCCAGGAAGCCTCTGAAGGAGAAACCAGATTCGGCTTGATCCCGATCTTTTTCTTTCTGTCCCCGATATGAGATTGAAGATCCGCTTTTTCCAGAAGCTCCTTTGTCATTCTTTTATATTCCGTACCACTGGTAATAAAAATCTGATTTTTATCCATAATTATCAAAATTCCTTTCTTTCTGCAATGTGAATGTTGATCCAGATCCACACCAAAGCCCTGCAAAGCTTTTATCATCAGATGAGCCAGACAAAACAGCCGACAAATACAGCAGTCATCACATGCATCACAATCATAAAAAATACCCTCTCTACCGGTTTCCCGGTAAAAAGGATATTTTATCCGACACAGCAGTCTCGTATTATCTTTCGATCTTTGCCCCGTTCCACCATGGGAATTCTCGGTTCAGCCATTTTCCTGCAAGCTCACTCCATGGTTCACAGGCTCTTGCGATTCCTCTGCCGTTTTCGTTGGCAGTCAGCTCATTTGCCAGGCCGATCCCATGGGGTCCCTGCGGAAAAACATGATACTCCACTGGAATGCCCTTTTTATAGAGTGCCTGAACAAAGAGAAGTGTATTATCCAGCAGCACCGTCTGATCCTCAAAGGTATGCCAAATAAAGGTTCTGGGTGTATCTTCCGTAACCTGAAATTCCAGAGACATCCGATCTTTCAGCTCCTCATAACGATCTCCCAGAAGATTTCGAAAGCTTTCTTCATGACCAACTTCCCCTGAAGTGATCACCGGATAATTCAGGATCATGCCATTGGGACGGATCCTCTCGTTTTCCATTCCCGTGATCCCTGCAAGCTCCTCCGTATTCCAGAATACTCCCAGAGAAGCTGCCAGATGGCCTCCTGCCGAAAAACCGGACACAATGATCTTATTCTTTTCAATATGCCACTTATCGCTGTTCTCTCTGAGAAGAGCTACTGTTTTTGCCAGCTGACGGAGAGCCACCGGATATCTGGCAGGTGCCACACTATAACGAAGTACCACTGTGTGATAGCCCATTCCCATAAACCGGACAGCAATGGCTTCTGCCTCTCTGTCTGAAGTCATGCAATAAGCTCCGCCCGGACAGATCACTATGACCGGACGCTTCTGTCCCGGATAGAGTTCTTCCGACTCCTGCCAGAAATAGGTCTCTATCCATGCCTCATTATAGTCCTTTGTTTTTTCTTCGATCACAATTCTTTCGTTGATCATTCCGACTTTCCCTTCTTCATTTCATTGCTTCCCTGATCGCTGCAAGAAGTTCATCGTACTCTTCGTAAGCAGGAACTTCCGGATGATCTGCACGGATCTGTTCTGTACTGCGGAAAAGGAAGCCTGCTTTGCTTGCCTGGATCATTCCGAGATCATTGTAGGAATCTCCGCTTGCGATAGTCTCAAATCCCATGGACTGCAGCGCCTTCACAGTTGTCAGCTTGGATTTCTCACAGCGCATCTTAAAGCCTGTGATCTCTCCGTTCTCTGCTACTTCCAGGGAATTACAGAAAAGTGTCGGCCGTCCAAGCTTCTCCATCAGTGGAGTTGCAAACTGTGTAAAGGTATCACTGATCAGTATCACCTGGGAAAAGGATCTCAGCTCATCTAGAAATTCCTTTGCTCCCGGAAGGGGATCGATCTTTGCAATAGTCTCCTGGATCTCTTTCAGTCCCAGACCATGTTCTTTCAGAATTCCAAGTCTCCAGTTCATCAGCTTATCATAATCCGGCTCATCACGGGTTGTTCTCTTGAGCTCCGGGATTCCGCTTGCCTCTGCAAATGCGATCCAGATCTCCGGTACCAGTACACCTTCTACGTCCAGACATGTAATATACATCTTTCATATCCTCCTCTTGATCCAACTTACCGTTGATATTTCACAGAGTCTGACTTCTTCCGGCTGTCAGAACTCTTTAATCTTTTAGCGCTTTACCCTGATATTACCATATGCTCTCAAGGTCTGTAAACAGTTTTATTTTTTCTTCTTTTCCGATTCATAGATTTTCAGCTCTTTCAGTGCTTTTTCCCCAAGAGGATACAGCATGAAAATATTAAAGATCGTCATCAGGCCGATTCCTACATCTCCCAGATCCCATACAAATGTGTAAGCCGCGATCCCACCGATAAACAGCATCACCAGTGCCAGCACCTTATATCCTGTCTGTGAACCCCAGTTATCACCAAAAAGATAAGCCACATTGCCTCTTGCATAAAACAGGATTCCCAGGAATGTGGAAAAGCTGAACATAAACAGTGTTGCAGCAATAAAGATCACTCCAAACTGCCCCATATGATAATGCATGGCAGTCTGAAGAAGTTCCATTCCGGAAAGCCCCTGTACCAGATCTTCCGGGGCCAGAAGCATGATCATAGCTGTACAGCTGCAGATCACGATCGTATCCACAAATACACCCAGGGCCTGGACAAATCCGGCTTTTACCGGACTGTCACATTCTGCTGCCGCTGCTGCACAGGGAGCGGAGCCGCTTCCCGCCTCATTGGAAAAAAGACCTCTTTTTACTCCGTTCATCAGCACGACGCCAAATCCGCCGGCAACAGCCTGACGAAATCCGAAAGCTTCTTCAAAAATCCGTTTAAATACTCCCGGCATACTTCCGAGATTTGTAAATATAATAAACAGCGTGATCACAAAATAAAGCACTGCCATCACCGGCACCAGAAGATCCAGAACTTTAACCGTTGCATTCTTCCGAAGCACGATCACAGCTGCGATCACTACCAGCACAATGGTAGTATACAGCGGCGGAATATCAAAAGCATTTTTGAAAGACGCCGTGACGGAATTGCTGATAACCTGACTGATCCCACACCAGCAGATCAGGCCGGAAATGGCAAACAGAACGGAAAGCAGAACCTTTTTTCGTTTTCTGCCCTGTTTTTCTTCCCAGTAGCGATGGATATAGTAGGCAGGACCGCCCCTGTATCCACCGTAAAGAGGATCCTTTTCTTTATAGAGCTGTGCCAGGGTTGCTTCGATAAAAGCAGTGGAGGAACCGATCAGCGCCGTGATCCACATCCAGAATACCGCTCCTGCACCTCCTGCCGAGATCGCAGCTACCACACCGACCAGGTTTCCCATTCCCACACGGGTAGCTGTAGATACGATCAGCGTCTGAAATGCTGAAAGATTATTTTTGTCACTTTTCTTTTCTGACAGGGCTCGTACCATATCCGGAAAAAGACGGATCGGCAGAAGCTTTGTCCTGATGGTAAAATAGATACCGGTCGGAATCAGAAGCAGGATCAGAAGTGAGATTCCCAGCGTACTTCCTCCCGGAAGCGGGATCCTTATCAGATCTCCCCACAGAAATGTATAGACCTTTTCGATCATTGTTACTATCATGTTACTGTTTCCTTTCCCCAATCACCCCATGTGATCGTTTTGTTCTCTTTTTCTGCCCGTTGTTTGTATTTATTTCTGCAACGTTTTAAACGGGCAAAGCGTGTCTTTCATTATAATAGCTTTCTGTTTGTATGTAAAGAAAAATCCCGAATCTTTCGATCCGGAATTTTTTTGTATTGGTAACTTTTCTGTTATTCGACAGATTTCTGGTATCTGTCTGTTTTTATGAGCATAGCTGCATTTTACTCTCAGCCAGCCAGGTGGAACATCTCGATCAGGAATATCCAGCTCATTCCATAGTATGTTATCACGGCTACAAGGTCATTCACCGTAGTGATTAGAGGACCTGAGGCTACTGCCGGGTCCACACCAACCTTTTTGAAAAACAGCGGTATGCAGGTTCCCACTGCACTGGATACCAGCATGGCCACCAGCAGGGATAATCCGATACAGCCGGATACCGCATAGGCAAATACGAGTGTTTTTCCTTTGAATAAGAAAATATACAATCCGATCAGTACAAAAGACAGAATACCGAGCAGACCACCGTTGCAAAGACCGATCCGCATTTCCTTCAGCACAAGCTCTGCTTTCTGTCTGCCCGTCAGCGTCTCATCCATCAGTACACGGATGGTTACAGCCAGGGACTGAGTTCCAACATTTCCTGCCATATCCAGGATCAGCGATTGGAAGCACATGATGATCGGCAGACAAGTAACTACTTTTTCAAACATTCCCACAACAGAAGATACCACCATACCAAGGCCCAGAAGAACGATCAGCCAGGGCATTCTTTTTTTCATGCTTTCAAAAAGAGGTTCTTTCAGATCTTCCTCTGCAGTCAGACCGGCCAGCTTTGCATAATCCTCTCCCATCTCATCGTCTACCAGATCGATGATCCCTGCGGATGTGATCACTCCAAGGAAACGATTGTCATCGTCCAGTACAGGAATGGAATCTTCAGAATAATCCTTCAGCCGTTCCATACAGTCGTCGATCTGCTCAGTACCATACACATATGGATAGGAAGTTACGATCAGCTCTTCCATAGGGTGGTCCTGTCTTGCTGTGATCAGATCCTTCAGATCCAGGGCTCCATAAAACTCCCCTCTGTCCGTCACTGCAAAGATCGTAGAAATATTATCATTATCTGCCGCCTGGGAAACCAGCTCACTCATGGCCTGCTTTACGGTCAGGTTTTCACGGATCACAATGCAGTTCGTTGTCATTCTGCTTCCGATCTCATCCTCATCAAAGGAGCGGATCATTTCAATATCTTTCCGCACCTGTTCATCCAGAAGCTGGATCAGAAGCTTGCGTTTTTCTTTATCGATCTGCTTTAAAACATCTGCCAGGGCATCGGTTTCCATTTTGGAAAGAATGGCTGCCGCTTTTTTTACATCCATCTCTTCCAGATATTGTACAGTTTCTTCTTCCTCCAGATATTCAAAAACATCTGCCAGCATACTGCTTTCCAGGATACGGTATAGTCTGCTGCGCTCCGCAGTGCTTAATTTTCTTAATACTTCCGCCAGATCGTTTTCGTGGAAATCCTGCAGCCTTTCACTTAAAACTGCCGGAGAAACACTGCTTCGGATCAGACTCAGAATATCTTTTGAAAAATCCTGATTTCTTTTTGTCATTTTCTCATCCTCCTCACATAGTTTCGCACAAAACACGCACACCAAAAACAGACATGTTAAAGCATGTCTATGTGCTGTTTGATTTTCGATTGTGTTTCCTTGGGATTTGATTATAAAGCGAAATGAATTTATACATGATCGCCTTACTGTAAGATTCTCAGAATGAGAAGAATGAAAAAGATATCTATTATAATCCTGCTACAATTATAATGTAATAATACCGTACAGATTCTGGTGTCACCTATATATCCTGTCATATATATCCTTCTGATATACAGACATAATATTCTCACAGACATTCTGTACACTTAAAACAGAATGGAACAGTCTCATCCCGCTCTGTTCTTTCCATCTTTCACTCTGAGAGCTACAACTTCGCCCATGAGAATCACAACTGTCCATTCTGTTCACCTGCCTTTTTTCTTAAATTTTTTTATCAACCCGGCCATTATAACGTTCCCGGCCGGGTTTTGTCAACCGGATTTATGGTTAAATTTATTGTAAATCCGGGTAAAATTTTATGCTTCACAGAGGAGGATGTTTATGCAGCAGCATTTGCGTTAATCGTATCAATGATGTTTTTTCAAAAAGGATCAAATTAAAAAGTCCAACAATAAATGCTTCTGCACGGATCTTCAGCATTTACTGTCGGACTTTTATCCTTTTTATTCCTTTTTGAAATATATCACAATATCACATTTTGGGGCAAAAGATTATTCTGCGTGGTCTTTCAGGTACTCTGCACGTCCCTCTTCGTAGAGGTTATTTCCCTCACTGTCAATGATGACTACAAGCGGCATGTCTTCCACATAAAGCTTGCGGAGTGCTTCTGCTCCAAGGTCTTCGTAAGCGATAAGCTCTGCTTTTTTGATGCATTTTGCAAGAAGTGCACCTGCACCGCCGATGGCTCCGAAATATACGCCGTCATATTTTTTCATTGCATCTACGACTTCCGGAAGGCGGGCACCTTTTCCGATCATTCCTCTGGCACCTACGGACATCATGGTCGGTGCATAAGCATCCATACGGCCGCTGGTTGTAGGGCCTGCGGAGCCGATGACTTCGCCTGGTTTTGCCGGAGTCGGACCTACATAGTAAATGGTAGCATCTGTAGGGTCAAAAGGAATTTTTTCTCCTTTTGCAAGGGCCTCGCACATTCTCTTGTGACCTGCATCACGGGATGTATAGATGGTTCCTGTCAGTAAAACCTGGTCGCCTGCATGGAGAGTTCTTGCCAGCTCTCTTGTCAGAGGCAGTGTGATCTTTCTTCTTTCCATATTAAAGCACCTCCGTTTTATGACGTGTTACATGGCAGTTGATGTTAACTGCACATGGCATACCAGCGATATGAGTAGGCATAGTCTCAATGTTCAGACCGATAGCTGTGGTCTTTCCGCCAAAGCCCTGAGGTCCGATACCAAGCTTGTTGATCTTCTCCAGCATCTCTTTCTCAAGATCTGCATAGTAAGGATCCGGGTTCTCTGTATTCAGGGGACGCATCAGTGCTTTTTTTGCAAGAAGGGCACATTTGTCAAAAGTTCCTCCGATTCCAACACCAACTACCATTGGCGGGCATGGGTTCGGGCCTGCAGTCTCCACAACCTCGAGAATGAAATCCTTGATTCCCTGAAGGCCTGCAGACGGTTTGAACATACGAATCTGGCTCATGTTCTCGCTTCCGAAGCCTTTTGGTCCTACAGTTACTTTCACCTGATCTCCAGGAACGATCTCTGTATAGATCATAGCCGGTGTATTGTCACCTGTGTTTCCACGGCGTACCGGATCCTTGACAACGGATTTTCTCAGGTAACCTTTATCGTATCCGCGGCGTACACCTTCATTGATGGCATCATTTAAATCTCCGCCTGTAAAGTGGACATCCTGGCCAATTTCAAGGAATACGCATGCCATTCCGGTATCCTGACAGATCGGAACATTCTCACTGTCCGCAATATCAAAATTCTCGATAATGTTATCAAGGACACCTTTTGCGATCTCACCGTCCTCGCAGGCACGGCAGGTTTTGATAGCATCCTTCACATCTTCCGGGAGATGTTCATTGGCTTCGATACAGAGTTTTTCGATAACCTCTGTAAGTCTGCTTACTTCGATTTCTCTCATAATAGACTCCTTTCGCTTATCTCATATGTTTTTATTATCATAACATATTTTTAACTTAACGTTCGTGGCGGGCATAATTCGGCAGAAGCATAGGAGATACGTCTCCTGTATCAACTCCTGCATTTTTCAGTTCCTCTTCATATTTTCTGATATGATCCAGATTCATGGTGCCAAGCTCTACCTCTTTGCATTTGGCAGCTGCTTTTTTACCTGCATTTCGTCCGAATACAATTACATCAAGAAGAGAGTTGCCCATCAGTCGGTTTCTTCCGTGGATTCCGCCTGCTGCCTCTCCTGCAACCAGAAGGTTCGGGATTTCTTTTGTAAATCCGTCTCCGTTGATCTCAAGTCCACCGTTCTGATAATGAAGGGTCGGGTAGATCACGATTGGAACTTTTCTCATATCAATGCCGTAATTCATGTACATACGGAACATGGCAGGGATTCTCTTTTCGATAGTTCCCTCACCGCCCAGGATCTCGATCATCGGAGTATCCAGCCATACACCTTTTCGTCCACCTGGAACTTCCACGCCACGGCCTTCCTCACACTCGCGGATAACACCGGAAGCATTTACGTCACGGGTTTCCAGCGGATGAATATAAGCTTCTCCGTTTGCATTTACAAGCTGTGCACCAACGGAACGAACCTTCTCTGTTACCAGGGCACCAAGGATCTGTGACGGATAGATCGCACCTGTTGGATGATACTGGATAGAATCCTGGTAAAGAAGGGAAGCGCCTGCTCTGTATCCAAGCACGAGTCCGTCAGCAGTTGCTCCGTAGTGATTGGAGGTCGGGAATCCCTGATAATGCATTCTTCCTGCACCACCGGTTGCAATTACAACTGTTTTTGCTCTTGCAACGGAATAGTCTCCGGTTTCCATGTTGAGAAGAACTGCACCGGCAGTCTGACCTTTTTCATCCTTCAGAAGTTCTACAGCGGATGTAAATTCCACTACCGGGATCTTAAGATTTAAGACCTCATCACGGATAGTACGCATGATCTCTGATCCGGAATAATCCTTTGCAGCATGCATTCTCTTTCTGGAGGTACCGCCGCCATGTGTAGTGACCATGGTTCCGTCTTCTGCTTTATCAAACTCAACACCAAGGTCGTTGAGCCATTTGATCGCATCCGGTGCTTCCATTACCAGTCTTTTTACCAGCTCCGGTTTTGCGGCAAAATGTCCGCCTCCAAAGCAGTCCAGATAATGCTGTACCGGGGAATCATTTTCTTTATCTGCTGCCTGGATCCCGCCTTCTGCCATCATGGTGTTGGCATCACCGATACGGAGCTTTGTAACGATCATAACGTTGGCACCTGCGTTGTGGGCCTCGATGGCACAGGAAGAGCCTGCTCCGCCACCGCCGATGATCAGTACATCTACATCATAATCGATTTTTGTAAGATCGATTTTTTCGTTGAGCAGACGGCTTTCTGAATGGAGCATTTTTGTCAGTTCCAGTGGTGCTTTCTGTCCCTTGTTCGGTCCTACCTTGATCTCTGCAAATGCATCCGGGTTATAATCCGGATGGAATTTTTTGAGAAGAGCATCTTTCTCATCTGCACTCAGACGTCTTGGCTCTGTTGCCATACGCTCCGCTCTTGTAGCCTCTACCTTTTTGATGGATTCCATCATATTTTCTGGATATGGTGCATACATGTTTTACGCCCTCCTACTTCTCGATTTCTCTGCTGTTGTAAAGTTCCTGCATCTCTGTGATCGGCTTCTGCATGATCTTCTCGATCATATCGTCAAATTTGCCCTCGTGGATCTCTTCCACACGTTTCTCCAGATGCTCGCTTTTCGGCGCAATATATTTTCCGGTGAGACGTCTTGCCAGAAGGCCTACCATCGGATGGGAAATTCCTGCCGGACATCTTACGGAACAGCAGCCGCAGCTTACACAGTCAAAGGATTCCTCTGCACATTTTTCAAGCTCGCCTCTCTGAGCATATGCAATATACTGCATGACATTTAAGTCCTGTGTACAGGCCTTTGTGCAGGCATTGCATCCGATGCAGCTGTAGATCTCCGGATAAAGCTCCATCATTACCTGCTGGTTCGGCTTAAGATCTTCTATATTATAAAGTCTCTTGTCTGTAGGGAAGAACGGGATACTTGCCACATACATTCCCTCCTGCACCTGTGTCTGACAGGCGAGACAGGTTTTCAGCTCATTCTGTCCCTTGATCCTGTAGATGGTCGCGCAGGCACCGCAGAATCCGTGTCTGCAGCCGCATCCTCTTTTTAATGTATAACCGGCATATTCCATAGCTGTCATAATGGTCAGATCACCGGGAACGCTGTATTTTTTACCGAAAAAATATACGTTTACCATATTATTTTCCATGTTGGTGTCCTTTCTTTTATCCAAATCGTACGCCATGTGGAACAGCCATCTCACACGTGCCCGTCGCAACGCTCTGCTGAACTAAGTACTAACTGCGACTAAGGAGTTCAGGAGAGCCTTCACTCCTAAGTCTTCGTAAGTACTGGATTTCAGCGCCGCTAAAACCGCTCCTAAAATGGGCATCTTAGCGAGATGGCTGTTCCACATGGCTGTGTACTGGCTATAACCAGCGCATATATTTGAAAGTTTCTTAAGGTGCAATCTATAACTTAGTACTCATTAGGTAATTCATCCACCTCATCACATCGGAATACCGGGCCGTCTTTGCAGACGTATTTGTCTCCGATGTTGCAGCGGCCGCATTTTCCGACACCGCATTTCATACGAAGCTCCAGTGTGGTATATACCTGATCTCTGGAGAATCCCAGCTCTTCCAGTCCTGCCAGAACGAATTTGATCATGATCGGCGGGCCGCAGACCAGAGCGGTCTTATTGGTATCAAAACCAATCTCCTTCAGATAATTCGGAACAAATCCTACATGACCGTCCCAGCCTTCCTGCTCGCGGTCAATGGTAAGATATACATTTACACCTTCTGTTTTCATCCATACTTCCTGGATTTCCTTAAGCTGCACCAGATCATCTGCGGAACGGGAACCATAGAGAATATCTACTGTTCCGTAATCCTCACGGTTATCCAGCACATAATTGATCACGGAACGAAGAGGTGCCAGACCGATTCCACCTGCGATGAACAGGAGATTTTTTCCCTTTAACTTATCTTCCACCGGAAAATGATTTCCGTATGGTCCGCGGACTGCGATCTCATCTCCAACCTGAAGGCTGTGGAGATAATCGGTAAGGGATCCGCATTTTTTGATGCTGAATTCCTGATAATCCTTTACAGTCGGAGAAGAAGTAATGGAAAACATACCTTCACTGACTCCTGGTGCACAGACCATGGCACACTGTCCTGGCATATGCTCGAAAAGCTTTCCACCCTCCGGAGCTTCCACACGGAAGGTTTTTACATCCGGTGTCTCCTGACGGATATCTGTGATCACGCCAACCTTGGGGATCAGCGTATCCAGTGTATAATTTTTATGACAGGTACATTCACTCATTCTTTTCACCTCCCTGTTTTTCAAAGGCCTTGATGACTTTTACAATATTTAAAGATTCCGGACATTTCTCCACGCAGCGGCCGCAGCCAACACAGGAGAACATGCCGTCATTATTTAACGGATAATAAACAAGCTTATGCATAAATCTCTGACGGAATCTCTGCATCTGGCTGGTACGGTTGTTTCCGTGAGCCATCATGGTAAAATCAGAGTACATGCAGGAATCCCAGCAACGGTAACGGTGAACACCGTGCCCTGTGTCGTAATCCTTAATGTCATAGCACTGACAGGTCGGACATACGAAGGTACAGGTTCCGCAGGCAAGACAAGGCTTGTACAGTTTCTCCCATACAGGAGAATTGAAACGGTCCATGTATTCTTCCTGCGCCCATCCTTCCAGTGAAAGATGTGTATATGGAAGAAGCTCGATAATACCACGGATTGCCTTCTTCTCCTCTTCTACCTTTGTCTCATCAGCATCTGCCAAAAGCTCCTTCACAGCTTCTGTCAGAGCATTTCCCTTTTCTGTGAGAGGCTTCCAGAAAAGCTCTCCCTCGATGATCCAGGCTGCAACATCTGCTTCCGGATCTGCAGCATCAATGCCAAATACTTTACAGAAGCAGCTTTCCTCCGGTTCATGACAGGCAAGCGCTACAATAGTTCCATGTTCTCTTCTTGCCTGGTAAAAAGTATCCACCGGATCCCCAAGGAACACCTTGTCGAGAACTTTCACGCCCTGTACATCACAGGCTCTCATTCCGAATACGACAAAATTCTGGTCTTTCAGCGCCTGAGGCTCAATGCTGATATTTTTTCCGTCCTTTTTACAGGTATAGAGATTTTCACTCTGCGGAAAGAAAGCATCCTTCGGTGATTTCACAGTTTTCAGTGTTTCAAGGGAAACTTCTGCATCCTCGCTCCATGCCTTGAAGTTCACCTGCTCACTTACCTTTACCGGTAAATATAATTCCTGGTCTGCGGCAATTTTCCGGAATAATGCCGGCAGATTTTCTACTGCGATCTTATACATACATTATCCCCTTTCTGCCACGATCCCTGGCTCTACATCCTCAAAGGTAAAGCTGGTAAGCGGACCCTTTGACTCCGCATCCTCGCCTGCCTGATACTCACCGTAAAACGCATCAATATCCTTGATAAACTTACGGTTAAACAGATGAAGGGGAATTCCCTGCGGGCAGACTCTGCTGCACTCGCCACAGTCCGTACATCTTCCGGCTACATGGAAGGCACGGATCACATGGAACATCTTTTCCTCAAAGGAATCCACATTTGCCTTCTGGGCGCTGTCGAATTTGTTGCTGTCAAAAACGCATTTGCGGCAGCTGCAGGCCGGACATACATTACGACAGGCATTACAGCGGATACATTTACTCAGCTCGCTCTGCCAGAATGCAAATTTTTCTTCCGGACTCATTGCCTCGATCCGCTCAACTTCTGCGAAACGGTCAGCGTCCTTTGTCTCCTTTGACTCACCGATCAGTTCATCGTAAATTTTATGCTCTTTTCCTTTACATACATGGCAGCGTTCCAGCATGGCATCTTTGTATGCACAGGTTTTTTCTCCGTAAACAGTATCCACAGTCAATGTCTCTGCATCTCCGGTAATCTCTGCTCCGGAAATTCTCCGGATACCCTTGATCCCCATTTTGCGGATCTTTTCAATATCCAGCTTTCCTTTACAGCCAACACCTACGATATAGGCTTTTTCTCTATCTACACGATGCTCTTTCAAAAGCTGGTTAAAGCTATATGTATCGCAGGGCTTCAGACAGACCATAGTTTTTCCTTCCAGCTTGGAAGCTTCAATCATATATTTGCTTAAATTGGCACCGCAGAATCCATCATAGACAAAATCCTCCAGAGATTCCGGTGTTTCAAAATAGGCTGGTTCCGGATTAAAGGCAAGATCTCCGGCTTTCCACCCAAGAACCCGGACTACCGTGCCATCTGCAAGCAGTTCTTTTGCACGTTTTATCAGCTCCTGCATCTTATATCCTCCAATCTCACGTTTTTACCAAGGGAATGGATCTTCTCAACAAACTCATTCATAGTCTGTGAAAATTTCACGCCTTCTGCGGCAGATACCCATTCCACACGTGTTCTTCCGTTTTCCACCCCAATATAATCCAGCATTGAAAACAGAAGTGTCATACGTCTTCTTGCATAATAGTTTCCGGTACTGTAATGGCAGTCTCCCGGATGGCATCCGCACATGATCACACCATCGGCTCCTTTTTCAAAGGCACGGAGGATGAACATGGGATTGACACGGCAGGAACATGGAACACGGATGATCTTTACATCCGCCGGATAGCTTAAACGGCTGCTTCCGGCAAGGTCTGCTCCGGCGTAGCTGCACCAGTTACAGCAGAATGCCACGATCTTTGGTCTGAATTCTTCCTTTGTTTCTATCGACATATTGCATCCACCTCCGCGATAATCTGTCTGTTGGAGAAGCCCTGAAGGTCCATGGCTCCTGACGGGCAGGCTACTGTGCAGGCACCGCAGCCCTGGCAAAGTGCTGTATTGACAACCGCAACTCTTCTTGTCTCACGGATACCGTGATCGTTGACCTGTTTCTCCTCATAGGAAATCGCTCCGTAAGGACATACATTTGCACAGGTAGAGCATCCGTTACAGAGAAGCTCGTCGGATTTTGCCGTACATGGATTGGTTGTCAGCTTGTCCTTTGCAAGAAGTCCTATGGCCTTTACAGCCGCAGCTCCTGCCTGGGCAACTGTCTCCGGGATATCCTTTGGTCCCTGGCATACACCGGAAAGGAAAATTCCTGCTGTCGGTGATTCTACAGGACGAAGCTTTGCATGAGCTTCTGTAAGGAAATTGTTGGTGTCAATACTTGCAGTAAGCATAGTAGCGATCTTACGTACATCCGGATTTGGCTCAATAGCTGTTGCAAGAACTACCATATCTGCTTTCTTAAAGATCTGCTTATTATCAAGAAGATCCGAGCCCTGAACAAGAAGTGTTCCATCCGGCTGCGGAATTACTTTTCCTACCTGACCTTTGATGTAGTTTACGTTATACTGCTCAACTGCTCTTCTGTAAAACTCATCGAAGTTTTTACCAGGTGTACGGACATCAATATAAAATACCGTCACATTGGTATCCGGATATTTATCACGGATCAGCATGGCATGCTTAGCTGTGTACATACAGCAGATCTTGGAACAGTATGGCTTTCCGCGGTCATCGGAGCAACGGCTTCCAACACACTGGATAAATACGATCTCTTTCGGTGCTTTTCCATCGGAAAGGCGCTCAAGATGTCCTTTTGTAGGTCCTGCAGCATTCATGATACGCTCCAGCTCCAGAGATGTGATCACATCCTTGCTCTGGCTGTATGCGTATTCATCGTATTTGTCAAGCTTGATGGTATCAAATCCGGTTGCCACCACGATCGCTCCGTATTTCTGTGTTACGATCTCATCCTGCTGATCGTAATCAATGGCTCCTGCCTGGCATACTTTGGAGCAGACACCACATTTGCCTGTCTTAAATTTCAGGCAATGCTCTCTGTCGATCACAGGAACATTTGGAATCGCCTGTGCAAACGGAGTATAAATAGCTGACCGGTTGTTCAGCCCTCTGTTGAACTCATTTGGAATCTTTTTGGAAGGACATTTTTCCTGGCAGACTCCACAGCCTGTACATTTGTCCATGTTGACACTTCGCGCTTTTTTGCGGATATCAACAGTAAAATCTCCTACAAAACCTGCAACTTTTTCTACTTCACTGTATGTATAGATATTGATCTTTTCGTGAGCTGCAGCCTCCACCATTTTTGGAGTAAGGATACATGCGGAGCAATCCAGAGTAGGGAAGGTTTTGTCAAGCTGTGACATTCTTCCGCCGATACTTGGTGTTTTTTCCACAATATCAACTTCATAGCCTGCATCGGCAATATCAAGAGCCGTCTGGATTCCGGCGATACCGCCTCCGATGATCAGGGCTCTCTTTGTAACCTGGCTTTCTCCCGGCTGAAGAGGAGCATTTAAATTGACTTTTGCTACTGCTGCTCTTGCAAGGATCACGGCCTTCTCAGTAGCCTCCTGCATATCCTTGTGGATCCAAGAACAGTGCTCACGGATATTTGCGATCTCCACCATATATGGATTCAGGCCGGCCTTTTCCGCTGCTTTACGGAAAGTTGCCTCATGCATACGCGGAGAACAGGAACAGACAACCACTCCTGTGAGATTTTTTTCACGGATGGCTTCCTGGATCCTGGACTGTCCTGCTTCAGAACACATATACTGATAATCTTCTGCATGGACAACTCCTGGCTCTTTTGCAATGATCTCCACAACCTTTTTCACGTCTACCGTAGCGGCAATATTACTTCCGCAATGACAGACAAATACACCGATTCTCTGCACTTTCTCACCTCCTGTATCTTCTGAACGCACTTACAAGCAGCTGCTGAGGAAGCTCCGGATCAAGAAGCTCCGGAATTTCATTTGGTGAAAGATAGTCTCCGCCTTTTTCCCGAACAACCAGCTGTCTTGCCCCGTCAATGATCTTTCCGGGTTTTACGTCTCGCGGACAGCGCTCCACACAGGCAAAACAGGAAAGACATTTCCACAGGGATGCTGAATTTACAAGTGCTTCGATATTTTCATTGATCACGTAGGACACAAACTGATGAGGCTTGATATCCATCTCGTCAAAGGATGGGCAGGTAGCAGAGCATTTGCCACACTTCATACATTTCAGAGGATTGGTCCCGCTGATCTCCTTTATTTTTTCCGCAGCAGAATGGTTATCTCTCATTTTGCCACCTCCTCTTTGACGCCAAGGGCTTCTGCCAGAAGCTCTGTAAAATAGTAAACCGGCATTTTATTTCCGGAATTTTTATTCAGATTGTATTTGCAGAGCGGACAGGCAGTGATCAGCATATCTGCGCCAAAGCCTGCTGCGCTTTCTTCAATCTTTTCACACATATTCTGTGACATTTCTTTTTCTTTCAGGGATATATATCCTCCACAGCATTCATTTCTGTAAGGATAGATCACAGGCTCAGCGCCAAGGGCACGGATAAAATCCTCCATGATCCTTGGATTTTCCGGATCATCAAATGCCATGATCTTTCCAGGTCTCAGAAGCAGACATCCGTAATAGGCTCCGATCTTCTTTCCGGTAAAAGGATTTACTACTTTTTCTTTCAGTTTATCAAAACCGACTCTGTCCCGGAGAACCTCCAGATAATGGAGAACGGTTGTCTCTCCTTCATAGGGAGCTTCCAACTGCATATAATTGTTGGCTCTGGTCCGGATATCTTCTACATTTTTCATATCATCATTGACACGCTTGATCACATGATGACAGGCTGAACAGATCGTCACCAGATCCTGGCCTTTTTCTTTTGCCTGGTTTAACGCACGGACGGAAGAAAGCTTTGTGGCGATCTCGTCTGTGCCAAGCGGATAAACACCACCACAACACTGCCAGTCCTCGATCTCCTCAAGCTCAAACCCAAGGGCTGCGGCACTGGCTCTGGCATACTCATCCAGATCTTTGGCCTTTGTTCTCAGGGTGCAACCCGGATAATAACTGTACTTCATACCTTTCATTATCCTTTCTTAGTCTAAAATCTGACGTTTCTAGTAGATATTCTTGTTCATATATTGTCTTTTTTTTAACGATACATGAATAAAAAAATGAAATCTCAACTAACACTTATTTGAGTTTTTTTATCAATTTGCACCCAAATAAAAGAGAAAAACACTCTTCCTCCGCAATTAAGAAGTGTATTAGCTCGATTTCCGAAATCATCATATCACGTTATTTCTGTTTCGACAAGGCTTTTTCGATATTTTTTTGTGTTTTTTTTAACGTACTTTTGAAAAACCTTATCATTTACGATCCTGTTTCCATGATAATTTTCATTTTCGGGCATAAAAAAAGCTCCGGATCTCTCCGAAGCTTTTTTGCTCCTATCAGTAAATAATGATCGGATAACCTGCATCAATGGTGTTATAGATCAGTGCTGCCTGATCCTTAGGCAGATTGATGCAGCCGTGGCTTCCGTTGGTTTTATAACGGTTCCCGCCAAAGGATGACTGCCAGGACGCATCATGAAGTCCCTGTCCGTAGACAAAAGGCATCCAGTAATTAACCTTTACATCGTAACCATATTCATTGCTGGTAAGGTTAAAGGGACTCGCCTTGTAGGCGATCGGCCATGCACCACGATATGTTTCACGCCCCTTCACCGGCTTACCGCTGACAATATCTGTTTCCGTCACAAGGCTTCCGTCCTTATACAGCCACAAATGCTGTGCATCCAGACTGACCTCTATGTAACTGCCTGCCAGATCGTCTGTTCCGTTTCTCTGGTATCCTTTTTTGCTGTAAACAGGCTCTCTTGTTACAGCAGTACCACTTTTCAGGTCTTCCAGAAGCTGAGCATACTCTCCGTCCTGATCGATCCGGTATCCGTACTCATTTCCCTCAATGGTCACATCCGTCCCCGCAGATGTATGAAAGGTGCGGGGAACATAAATGGTATTGTATTTGTTGGCAAGCTCACTGATGTAGGCTTTAATGGCTTCTTCATCTAAAGTCAGCGTCTCCCCTTCAGCCTTCAGCCAGGATGTGATCGTATCGGAATCCAGAACAGCCGTTTCACTTCCGAATGTATAAGTTACTGTACTGCTGCGGTATTTCTTCAGCTGGCTGTTCAGATCTGTAATCTTATTTTTCATATCCTCTGTTACAGTGACCGTCGGGCTTACATACACATGCTTGTTGATCGGTACTGTGATGGTATCCCCAAGCATAGCCGTATCAAATGCTGCGTTCAGATTTGTGTCCACGGTAGTCTCCAGCTTATCCGGATCGATCTCCGTCCCCTGTACCTGTTTCACAAGGGTGAATTCTTTTTTCTCCTTATCGTACTGAATGGCTGCATCAACAGAAGCTTTTCTTTCTTCCGTACCGAAATTTGAAAGATCGAGAGCCTGCTTTTCCTGCTCCTCATCTTCCTCGATCTGACATTCCGGTTCTATATTTTCTTCCTTTGGAAAAAGCTTCCGGCTCTCTTCCCGCTGTTTCTGAATTTCTGTAAGCTTACTCAGAAGGGCTTCTTCATTGAGACTGTAGCCCAGCTCTTTCAAAGTAGTACTGTAAACTTCCTGATCATTTTCCTGAAAGGATACCGGACGATCTGCAAATTCCGCAGTGATCTTTTCTTCTGCCTGCTTTGCATCCAGTCCAGAAACATCCACTCCCCATATGGAAATCTTCCGTCCCAGCGTATTGTGATCTGCCAAGTATGTATAGACAAATAACCCTGCCACTGCCAGGATCGTTACGCCAATGCAGATCCCAAGTATGATCTTCAGTGTCTTTTTACTGATGGTTGATTTTTTCTCCATACCCTTATCCCTCGAGTCTTATGTAATATATGTTATGTTGTCACACTGGCTGTTATTATAATACAATAAATCCCATTTTCTGTAAAAATGACTTATCCCGGATCCTTCTGATCCGGTAAAAAAAGACAGACTGACGCCTCTGCGAAAATCTGTCTTTCTCATACGTTTCTTTATCTGTTTCTTCCGGCAATATTTCTCCAGGGATCTTCTGCTTCTTATTCCGGCATTACGATCTTGCCTGCAACGGCACAGGCTGCTGCTGTTTTCGGAGATGCCAGATAGATCTGAACCTTGGAAGTTCCCATACGTCCCAGGAAATTACGATTGTTGGTTGCCACAACCCTTTCACCGTCTGTCAGGATTCCGCCGGTCCTTCCGCAGCAAAGTCCGCAGCCCGGATGTGTAATGATAGCCCCTGCTTCCGCAAGAGTATCCAGAATGCCAAGCTCAATAGCCTGACGGTAAATTTTGCGGCTGGCAGGAGTCACGATCAGCTTTACAAAGTCTGCAACCTTTTTGCCCTTCAGCACCTCTGCTGCCGCCATAAGGTCCTCCAGACGTCCGTTGGTGCAGGAACCGATGAATACCTGGTCGATGGTCTCACCCTGAAGCTCACTGACATCACGGATCTTGTCCACCTGAGACGGACATGCCATTACCGGCACAAAATCCTCTGCTTTATAAGTTATGGTCTTCATGTAGACAGCATCCTCATCTCCCACAAGACTCTTCTGATAATCATCAAGCTCTACGTTGCAGTAAGCAGCTGTCTTCTCATCCGGTGTGAAAAGTGCACATTTCGCACCGGCCTCAATTGCCATATTCGCCATAGTCATACGGCTTGCCACAGACATATTTTCAATGGTGCTTCCGCAAAATTCCAGAGCACGGTAAGTAGCTCCATCTGCACGAAGGTCACCGATCAGGCGGAGGATGATATCCTTGGACATGACATTCTCCGGAAGTTCTCCGTCGATCACAACCTTTATGGTTTCCGGAACCTTGATCCACATGGTTCCTGTTCCCAGGATGCTGGCCATCTCTGTGTAACCGATGCCGGAAGAAAACGCACCGACACATCCATAAGTCGTGGTATGGCTGTCTGTGCCAAATACAATATTACCGGGTTTAACATAACCAGCCTCAGTCATAAGCTGATGACAGATACCGTCACTTCTGTGTACGTTTTTCATGCCATATTTAGCTGCAAAAGCATCTCCCACATGGAAATGTCTGGTATCATCCTGCTGACTTGCCGGTACAAGATGGTCATAGATCAGAACAACCTTGTCCGGATCCCACAGTTTCTGAAAGCCCATCTCCTCAAATTTTTCCGCTACAAACGGAATAAAGATATCATGGATCATCACTCTGTCCACATTGACCGTCACGATATCACCAGGCTTTACTGCCTTGCCTGTATTATGTCTGATAATTTTTTCAATGATCGTCTCGCCCATTATTTCTCTCCTCTCCGTTTTTTAGTCCAGGCCGTTCAGCTTACGCATGGCTTTTACCAGTCCGCCAGCCTGGATGATATCCATCAGATTCTCTGGAAGAGAAGCGATCGGGTACTGTTTTCCATTGTGCTCTACATGCTCATTCATTACTACCGTAACCTGATCTCCCTCTTTTACATTGTCATGAAGATCCGGCTGCTCAATAAGAAGAAGGCCGTTGTTAATGGAATTGCGGAAAAAGATCCGGGCAAAAGATTTCGCAATGACGCACTGCACACCCAGTGCCTTGATGATCTCCGGTGCCTGCTCTCTGGAGGATCCGCATCCGAAGTTCTTTCCTGCTACAATAATGTCGCCCTTTTGGATCTGTCCGGCCAGCTCCGGACGAAGGGGACTGAATCCGTACTGTTTCATATCGTCAATGGTTTTCAGTGCAAGGTACTCCGTCGGGATAATGATATCCGTATCAATATCATCACCAAGTACCCACACTTTTCCTGTAAATGCTTCCATATGTATATCTCCTGTTTATTCCGTTCCGTATCATCAGGCAAATGTTTTCTGTCTTCCCTGTTATAAGAACCCACGCCGAAACGGATCATCCTCTGATAATTTCTGAATATATTATTTAAATCTTTTCTGAAACTCTTATACTCTGTCAGCAGTTGCAATCTCACCTGCAACGGCAGATGCAGTAACTGTTGCCGCAGATCCCAGGTAAACCTTGGAGCTCGGATGACCTGCACGTCCCTTGAAATTACGGGTTCCTGTGCTGATCAGGACCTCATTCTCGCCGATAACACCCTGGCAGCTTCCCCAGCATACACTGCAGTTCGGGTTCATAACAATAGCCCCTGCTTCCATGAAGATATCGATAAGCCCCTCCTTTAATGCCTGACGATAGATGGTCTGGCTTGCAGGAACAACCAGGAAACGAACTCCCTCTGCAACTTTTTTGCCTTTGATCACCTCTGCGCCTACACGGAGGTCTTCAATACGGCCGTTATTGCAGGAGCCAAGGAACGCTTCGTTGATCTTGATGCCGCAGGTTTCCTCAGCCGGAACCACATTGTCAACAAAGTCTGGCTTCGCTACAACCGGACGGACTTTTGAAAGATCAAAGGTATACTCTCTTGCGTAAACGGCATCCGGATCGCTGTGATATACCGCTTTTGGCTCACGTCCATGCTCTTTCAGATATTCCAAAGCTTTATCATCAGCCTCAAAGATACCTGTCTTCGCACCAGCCTCAACAGCCATGTTGCAAAGTGCCATACGGTCGCTGATGCTTAATGTTCTGGCGCCCTCACCGGTAAACTCCATTGCCTGATAGTTGCAGCCGTTTGCCCCGATCTCGCCGATAATGGTAAGGATCAGATCTCTTGCGTAAACGCCCTCAGGAAGCTCCCCTGTCAGGTTAAATTTTACGGTTTCCGGAACCATGACCCAGGAAGTTCCGGTTACCATTCCGTAAAGGAAATCTGTACATCCTACACCGGTACCGAAAGCACCAAGTGCTCCGTAGGAACAGGTATGGCTGTCAGCACCGAAGATCAACTGTCCCGGACGGACATAATTTTCGATCATGATCTGGTGGCAGACACCCTTTCCTTCCCAGAAATCAATATTATTTTCTCTTGCAAAATCTCTCATCTTTTTCTGGGATGCCGCTGTTTTCGGGCTGTCAGACGGTACGTTATGGTCTACGATAAATACCAGCTTCTTTGTATCTGCAATATGAGGATTTTTTAATTTATTGTTGTACATATCAACAGTCAGATGTGTGGTTCCGTCATTACTCATCAGATGATCCAGTGAAACTGTATAGATATCTCCGGGTTTTACACTGTCCACTCCAGCCGCTGCCGCGATGATTTTTTCTGCGATCGTCATTCCCATCTCTTATTCCTCCTCACGGTTCAGAGAAGCGATAAGGCCGCCCTGATTCAGTATATTCTGCATGTATTCCGGCAGTTTTGTGCAGGAATAAGTCTTACCATTGGCAACAGCAGTTCCCTCGGACATATGAAGCTCCAGGGTATCTCCTGTCTTCACAGCATCCGGAAGATCCTTACAGACAATTGCCGGAAGTCCGATATTAATGGCATTGCGGAAAAAAATACGGGCAAAAGATTTCGCAATAACTGCCTTTACTCCAAGTGCCTTAAGAACACCCGGTGCCTGCTCTCTGGAGGATCCGCATCCGAAGTTCTCTCCTCCAACTACAAAATCTCCCGGTTTAACCTTTTTGGAAAAATCCGGATCCAGTGATTCAAATGTGTGGCCCTTCATTTCATCCAGATTCGGCAGAAGCAGATACTGGGATGCAATGATCTGATCGGTATCAAGGTCATTATGAAATTTAAAAATTGTTCCCTTATCCATAAAACAAGTTCCTTTCTGATTGTTATCCATTTCCGGGTTAACATTCCTCTGTTACCCTTTTCGTCCTATATTCTAACACAAAACGTCATATAATTAAAATGTATATTTTTAATACTTAATATAACTTTAGGTTATAAAGTCATTTCCCTGTGATCAGCGCAAAATATCCCCACTCCCACAGAAGCTCTTCAAAACTGTTCTCAAGATATTCCCGGATATCTTCTTCCTCATATCCGGTCATTCTGGAGATCACCACCATATAATCCCGGAGTGTTTCGTAGGGAAGTGCTCCCCGTCCCTCTTTCTGCCACCGGAGAAAAACAGCCTGGCGAATGGTGGCATATTCCATACCGATCCACTGCATATGAACCAGGGCATCTTCCAGATCTCCTTCTGATGTCAGAAGATCCGAATATACTTCGTTGGTAAGAAAGCTTCGGAGAAGATTTTCATATGCACGAAGTTCCCGGTAAAAATCCTCCCAGGCTTCCGTCATTTCCTCTTCCTCATACTCTTCCGATAATTCCTCCGCCAACTCCGTCACCGGCTCCAGATACTTCCGGTAAAGTCCTTCTTTCCAGTAATTTACAGCCAGATCCTGCAAAAGTTCATTGCATTCGTCCATAGTATCCAGAACAGGCAGGTCTATCTCGCTGATAGCTCTTTCCAGCTGGTGAATTGTCTTCTCTGAAAAATAATCTTCCACAAGCTCTGTGGTAAGCGGCGTGTTCCGGTGAAGTTCCTTCAGAACATAAAAACTTTCAAGAAGGGTTTCCTCCGGTGTTTTTTCAGGATCCATTATAAGATCCATAACCTTCCGGCGCACAAGAAAAAGCGGCTGTTCCTTTTCTTTTGGAGTTTCCGGAAAAGCGATTCTTTTCTTCTCCTTCCAGATGTCCAGGACAGCCGGGCAACAGGGCATCATGGTCGCTTCCTTATGATCCTGAAATTCATGGATCTCCCTTGGAAAAATCTGGCAGGTCTCTGAAAGCATCGAATCCCCATAAGCACTTACCAGATAGCACAGTCTGTTCTTTGCAAGAAAAGGACAGTCGTGCTCTTCCGTCATCTTCATGATCCGGCTGCCATCCTTTTTCATGGTATAGGCCTGCAGGCAGCTTCTGTGTCCGGGCACCTCTGACGGCGGCTGGATGGTTTTCCAGTTTCTGTAGGTTTCATCATCTATGTTGATCTTCCATTCCCTGCAGCAGCTGATGGTGCATTTGTCTGCAATACAGGTAAATTCGTCGTAATAATCAGGTTTTAATAATTCCATGTTTCCTCCATATTCTTTATTTTCCAGCTCCAATGTCTCCTGTTTGCAAAATGGACATGAGTTGACCTGTTTTATTTTCCCCGTAAACACAGAAAAGCGGAATTCTATCCGCTTTCTCTGATATTCTGTGTATTCGTTTTTATTCTGCATTCTCTCCCAAAAGTTGTCTGTGCACCTTCCGCCTTACAAACCAGAAACAGGTCACCTGCATGATGATCGTAAGGATCCATGATGCCGGATAAGAAATAAACAGTACTTTCAATGATCTGTGAACCGGGAAGATTCCGAAGATCCACACAATTCGAAGGCCGACCGTTCCGATAATAGACAGGATCATCGGCACACCGGAGCGTCCCATTCCACGCAGTGCTCCCGGAAACAGATCCATCTGTCCGCAGAGGAAATAAGTAACTGTGGTATAGGCAAGGATCTCCATTCCGCACTGGATAACCTCCGGATCTTCCGTATAGATTTTCAGAAGCTGCGGGCCAAAGAAATATGCTCCACATCCCATGGCAAAGGACACCACAAAGGACAGGATCAGACAATCCACCAGCACCCGGTCCATACGTTTCGGTTTCCGAACACCGTAATTCTGGCTGGTAAAACTCATACATGCCTGGGTAACCGAATTCACGGACACATACAGAAATCCAAAAATATTATTGGCTGCTGTATATCCTGCCATAGCAATGGAACCAAAGGAGTTTACAGAAGACTGAAGAAGTACATTGGAAAAATTGATCACTGTACTCTGGATCCCGGCAGGCAGTCCCACCTGGAAGATCTGCTTCAGGTACTCTCCCTTTATGGACAGTTTTGAAAAACGCAGCTGATAGCTTCCCTCTGTCTGATACAGACACCGAAGGACAAGAATGCAGGAGATCAGCTGAGAGATCACCGTTCCGATTCCCACACCGGCCACGCTTAAATGACACACGATCACGAAAAACAGATTCAAAAGCGCATTGGCACAGCCGGAAATGATCAGAAAGACCAGCGGCCGCTTGGTATCTCCCACAGCACGCAGGATCGCCGCACCATAGTTATACAGCATAAAAAACGGCATTCCCAGGAAATAAATACGCATATAAAGAGTAGAAAGATCGATCACATCGTCCGGTGTATCCATCAGTTCCAGGCAGATCCTGGCAAAGAGCACTCCCAGAAATGCCATGATGACCCCGCTGACCAGAGCCAGTAAGATCGATGTATGTACTGTTTCTGACATTTCTTCATCCTTACCGGCAGCATAAAATCTGGCTGCCAGCACATTGGCACCAAGAGAGATCCCGATAAAAAGGTTGGTAAACACATTGATCAGTGCGGTAGTGGAGCCTACTGCCGCCAGCGCCTCACTTCCACTGAAACGTCCCACTACCACGATATCCACTGCATTGAACATCAGCTGCAAGATACCGGACAGCATCAGCGGCAGTGAAAACGAGATCAGCTTGTCCATGATCGACCCATTGCACATATCGATCTCATACTTGTTTTTTTTCACGATTTCATCCCCCATAATCATACTTAGACAAAAATATTATAGCACCTTTCGTCAGAAAGCTACAATGAAATATTTTTATGGAGAATATGCAGCGGCTGCATAAAATACGCAGCCGCACAGTAACGTGTGTTTATCATTTCACTATCTTTCCAGGAGTCCTGCATCACGAAGGTTTGCAAGAAGTGCATTAAAATCCTCCACAATATCATCTACCGTTGTTGCATTTCCAACAGCAGCTGCCGGGGTTACTGTTCCAGCAGGGCCGGTGGCTCCGGCTGCTCCTGCAGGACCAGTGGCTCCTGTTGCTCCTGTTGGACCTGCTGGACCGGTGGCTCCGATCGCACCAGCCGGACCTGTTACCCCCGTCGTTCCCGCTGGACCAGTGGCTCCTGTTGCTCCTGTCGCTCCCATTGCTCCCGCTGGACCCATGGCTCCCGTTGCTCCCGTCGGACCTGTTACTCCTGCCGGACCGGTGGCTCCTGTTGCTCCCGTCGGACCCGTGGCTCCTGTTGCTCCCGTCGGACCCGTGGCTCCCGTATATCCCTGTATTCCCGGTTCCCCCTGCGGTCCCTGAGGACCCATAGGACCCGGAACTCCCGGACAGCCTCTGGGACCGGTTGGTCCTGTAGGTCCCACAGGGCCTGGGCAGCCTCTTGTTCCACATCTGTCACATCCACAGGAACTATGATTTCCATAACAGGACATACAGGACAAATCCTCATGACTGTCCTGCTGCATTTCCATTTCCTTACGTTTTCGATGCCTGAACAGCATTCTTCGATCACCTCATAGGAAAATAACTTTCCCTACAGTATATGACAACAGCTTTTACCTGTGCATAGGATCCCCGCAAGCTTGTACCCTGCCAGAAAAATATAATAAAGATATCTTTTCTTTTATGCCAGACCATATTTTTCCCAGAAATATTTCTGATCATACAATACTCCCGGATCTTCCGGCTTCAGTCCCTTCGCTTTCTTATGAAAAAAGAATGCCTGCTCCGGACATCCCATCTTATCATAACAAACGCAAAGCTGCATATATGGCACAAATCCATGACACTCAGCCATAAAAAATCCACATTTTTTCTTATCTGACGGCACAGTAAGCGCCTGCCCGTACCAGTAGCCAGCCTGTCTGGGAAGCTCTCTTTCCAGAAAAATCTTTCCGACCTCACAACAGATTTCCGCCCTCGGCACATCCATAGTCAGACTGTACAGAAAAGCTTCCAGTGCGTACTTTTTTTCTCCCATTTTCCGGTAGCACTGTCCAAGTACAAAACAGGCATCGATCTTATTTTCCAGCCATCCGGACGGATTTTTCAGGAACTCCACCAACACAGCCTCTGTCTCCGGATAACGCTGATGATAATACAGTTCTCTCCCATAATAAAGCTGATGTCTGGGTTCCAGCGTTTCTCCTCCTGCCAGCATTTTTTCATAAATGCGAAGATTACGGTCCGGATCACCTTTTCCACATTTCCGGTGCCGGATCACCACATCTGAATAAATGATATTTCCCTCCGGAATCACAGTTTCATGAACTGCCCCATTCCATCTGAAATTTCTGGATGTTTTCATTATCCGCTCCCGAAAATAAGAAAATGTTGTTCTCCCGCTCTGGTCAAACCCTGCCGCATATTCCATCATTACAACATCTGTTCCGGGATTCAGAGTTTCTTTAAGACTCTTCAGTTTTTCCAGATTTTCTTCATCCAGGACATCATCCGCATCCAGCCACATCCAGTAATCGGTGCGGACTTTTTCCAGAAGAAAATTACGCGGAGCAGAAAAATCATCACACCAGGGAAAATCAAACACCTGCGACGTATACTGCTCCGCGATCTCTTTTGTTCTGTCTGAAGAACCGGTATCTGCGATCAGGATCGCATCCATCACCTGAGAAACCGGCTTCAAGATCCTCTCAAGAACTGCTTCTTCATTTTTTACGATCATACATAGACTGAGGGAAATCATATTTCAGGATCCTTCGGATTTTTATAATATTTATGCCGTTCCCGTCAGTCCTATGCCTTCTGTCAGTGTACAGCTTCTACTTTCGGATAAAACTGAACTCATCCTCATATCACCAACTGTGGTATATCCTCTATATGTTCTGCAAGACGATCTGCTCCGTTCAGCTCCCCGCTCTCACCATATCCATACAGACATCCTATAAATGGGCTTTTGCAGGCTCTGGCACATTCCAGATCCTGCCTCCTGTCTCCGACCACCAGATAAGGGCCTGTATATTCCCGGATGATTTCCTGCACAATTTCTGTCTTTGGACGGAATCCATACGATTCGCAGTCATAAAAATGATCGAACCATCGTTCCATCCCAAATTCCTTCCAGTGCGCCTCACGATAGGAAGCTTTACAGTTACTTAAGATCACAAGATGATATCCCCGGTTCTTCAAGGCTGTAAGCATCTCCTCTGCTTCCGGGTACCACACTGCCTTATGCTTCCTGATCTGTCTGACCATCAGTTCTCCTACCATCCTGCTCGCCTGCTCTTTATAGCTCTGATCCAGCTCCGGCAAAAATGTATTCCACATCTCCTTACTGTTAAATCCCAGCCAGCCGGCAATTTCCGCCGAGCCTATCTCCCGTTCTTCTGCAGCCTTCTGTTCTGTCAGCCACTGATAGGTTTCACGAAATGCCGGTTCATAGATTCCAATGGTATGATGGATCGTTCCATCATAATCGAATATGATTGTTTTTGTCATCATTTATTTTCCTGTCTTTTAGAGCTGCTTCATCAGATTGACCATCTCGATCGCAGATAACGCACAGTCATAGCCTTTATTTCCCGCTTTGCTTCCTGCACGCGCAATAGCCTGCTCGATATTCTCAGTCGTGATCACTCCGAATAAGACCGGGATCCCTGTTGCAAGTTCAACCTGTGCGATCCCCTTGGCAGATTCATTGCACACCAGATCATAATGTGAAGTATCTCCACGGATGACAGCTCCCACGCAGATAACTGCATCATATTTTCCTGACTGTGCCATTTTTTGTGCAGTAAGCGGGATCTCAAATGCTCCCGGCACCCATGCTGCAGTAATATTCTCTTCTTCTACTCCATGTCTTACCAGTCCGTCGACTGCCCCTCCCAATAATTTATTCACAATGATCTCATTGAATCTCGCTGCCACGATACCAACCTTCATTCCCTCCGGTGCTACTACTTTTCCTTCTACTAAATTGATCTGTCTCATTTTTTCTTCCTCCTGCTATTTGCTGTTTTTTATAAATTTATTTCCTTAAAAATATGACCCATCTTTTCCTGCTTCGTTTTCATATACTTCCGGTCATATTTTTGTACCGGAATCTCCAATGGTACTCTCTCATTGATCTTCAGCCCGAATTCACCAAGCCCATAGACTTTATCCGGGTTATTGGTCAGTAATCTTAATGATTTCACACCAAGGTCTGACAGTATCTGCGCCCCAACCCAGTACTCTCTGAGATCCGGTGCAAACCCTAATTTCACATTAGCCTCCACAGTATCATATCCCTGTTCCTGAAGCGCATAGGCTTTGATCTTATTGATCAGTCCGATTCCTCTGCCTTCCTGTCTCATATACAGAATGATCCCTCTGCCTTCCGCCTCTACCTGGCGCATCGCTGTCTGCAGCTGCAGGCCGCAGTCACATCTGAGTGATCCGAATGCATCTCCTGTCAGACACTCCGAATGTACCCGGCAAAGCACATCCTCACCATCTCCTAGATCACCTTTTACCAGTGCCAGATGATGCTCTCCTGTAATGTCATTGATATAGCCATACATTTTAAAATCACCGTACTGCGTTGGGAGGTTTGCAGCTGCTTCCTCCTTTACATGCTTTTCATGTATTCTTATATAATCCTGCAGATCACGGATCGTAATAAATGTAAGGTTATGCTCTTTTGCCATTTCCCATAGCTGTGATGTACGCATCATAGTGCCATCTTCTTTCATAACTTCACAGCACACGCCGCATTCTTTCAGTCCGGCAAGTCTCATAAGATCTGTTGTTGCCTCCGTATGGCCATTTCGTACCAGAACCCCGCCTTTTCTGGAAATAAGCGGAAATACATGTCCCGGTCTTCTGAAATCCTCCGGTTTTGACTGTTCATCCACACACTTCATAATGGTATAGGAGCGTTCTGCCGCTGAAATACCGGTGGTTGTATCTGCGTGATCCACTGCCACGGTAAATGCTGTGCTGTGATTGTCCGTGTTCTCAGCAACCATCGGCGGAAAATTCAATCTCGCCGCAATTTCTGCACTCATCGGTGTACAGATAAGACCCTTTGCATAAGTCGCCATGAAATTAATATTTTCCCGGGTCGCAAACTCTGCCGCACATATCAGATCTCCCTCATTTTCTCTGTCCGGATCATCTGTGACCAGAATTATTTTTCCTTCCTTAAGATCCCTAAGTGCCTCTTCAATTGTGTTGTACTGATAATTTTGTGACATAGTGTATATCCTCCTGTTTTAAAACCCGAATTCTTCAAGAAACTCCATCGTAATTCCGGATTCTTTTTTCTCTTCTTCATTTTTTCTGATGCCAAGCAGTTTTTCTACATATTTTCCGATCACATCATTTTCCAGATTAACCAGATCCCCCGGCACCTTTTCCAAAAGGGTGGTTTCTTCTCCTGTATGTGGAATGACCGACACCTGAAAACCAGCTTCATCAACCCTTGCAACTGTCAGGCTGATCCCATCAATACAAACGGATCCTTTTTCCACGATCAGATGCAAGATCTGTGGCGATGTCTCAATTGATACCCAGATGGCATTTTCTTCCCGGAGCATGGAACGTATCACTCCAGTCCCATCAATATGGCCGCTTACTATGTGTCCCCCGAACCTACCATCTGCAGCCATTGCACGTTCCAGGTTTACCTGGCTTCCAGCTTTACAACTGCCAAGACTGCTTCTTCTGATCGTCTCTGCCATCACATCGGCAGTAAATCCGTCCGGCTGGATCGACGTAACTGTCAGACACACACCATTCACAGCAATACTGTCACCGATCCTTGTCCCTTCCAGGACTTTCCGAGCTTTCACTGCCAGGATCCCTGATTCTCCTGTCAGCTGTATATAACGGACTTTTCCTTTCTCTTCTACGATTCCTGTAAACATGATTCCTCCTGTTTTTTCTCACACACCTGACATCTTATCCGGATGTCCTCACCGATCTGGCAGATATCTGTATATTTCAGTTCTACTGCTTCAGGCGGGAATTCAACTCCGATACCTTCTACCGGTGTCTTCCCGGCCACACCACCAAACAGCTTTGGTGCCACAAAAGCCTGTACTTCCTTTACAATTCCGGCTCGCAGGGCACTGTCATTTAACGTACCGCCTCCCTCCAGGAGGATGCTGTCAATACCCCTGTTTCCAAGATCTGTCATCAGCTTTTTAAGGTCTATCTGATCCTTTTCATCCGGACAGTAAATGGTCTCAACTCCCATGGTATGTAATATTTTTATTTTTTCTTCTGTATTTTTCTGATCTGCATAAGCCACGATCGTCCGGTACTTTTCCGCACTTTTTACGATCTGACTGTCCGGCGGGATCCTGAGCTTACTGTCGCACACAATCCTGACAGGACTTTTCCAGCCTTCTACCCGGACGTTTAACATCGGATCATCTGCAAGCACAGTTCCAATACCTGCCATGATCCCCATGTACTGATGCCGCATATGCTGTACTTCTTTTCTTGCCGCTTCTCCGGTGATCCATTTTGATGCTCCTGTCTTCGTTGCGATCTTCCCATCCAGTGTCATGGCATACTTCATCACCACGTATGGGGTTTTCGTAGTAATATAATGGAAAAACACCGGATTCAGCTGATCACATTCTTCTCTCATAAAATCTTCAACTACTGTTACACCGGCTTCCCTTAACATCTGTACACCTTTTCCTGCCACTTTCGGATTCGGATCTCGGGAACCGATCACCACTTTTCTGATCTTCTGTTCAATGATCGCTTCCGTACATGGAGGTGTTTTTCCATGATGACAGCAAGGCTCCAGTGTAACATAAATCACCGCACCTTCTGCTGATTCTGTGAGGGAAGCAATAGCATTACGTTCTGCGTGAAGTTCTCCATACTTTTTATGATAGCCTTCCCCGATGATCCTTCCGTCTTTTACGATCACTGCCCCTACCATCGGATTGGGATTCGTCCAGCCTTCTCCTTTTTTGGCCAGCTGAATCGCCCGAAGCATATATTCCTGATCCGTCATTTTTATTCCTTCTTTCTTATTCCTGTTCTTTGTCTAGTACGCCGAGGCTTTTAGACCTGTGCAATCGGATTCACAGACAAGTGAGTGGTATATTTATTTCGAAAACGATGTGCCAAATACAAAAAAAGCCTGCAGAAATATCTGCAGGGTGGAATTGATCTGTTACATATGATCAATAAATGAATGTCTGATTATTTCCTACATAAAAAGCTCTGAAATGGATCACCATCTCAGAGCTCTGATACTACATTCATTCATACAAAAATCAACTGTACTATCATCTTCTTCCATCCAGACTGTACTGTCGGCCCCGGAATCTCACCGGATCATGCCTTTCGGCTCGCGGGCTCTACCGCCGGTAGGGAATCACACCCTGCCCTGAAGATATCTTTTTGTTTATTTTAATACTTTATCTGTTATTTGTAAAGCAGAATTTTTATTTTACTCATTCCATGCGGAATATTATCAGTGAACGGTAACGAAACTAATCACTAATCCGCATACTATACTCATCTTTTTTTGTATATAACCAATTCAGGATTTTCACCGTCTTTCTCATATGTACATATCATAATAAAATCCATATTTGCCAAAATACCGAAGTATCTGTCCCCTCCGAATTCAGATTCCATTTGATTTCCCAGATAAGTTTTCTGGTCATCCAGAAATTTCACTTTTTGTCCATTTGGCAGTGCATATTCCAGATTTACATATTTACCTACAAGTGCATTCAGTCTGTCTACCCTTGGAAGTCCATCTATATGTAAATCATTTATTTCATTTATCAATTGCTTTTTAAACTCTTCAAACTGCCCATTGTCACTAAGTTCCTCATACCTTTTCCAGTAATCTAACTTTGGAAGCATTTCTTTCAGATAAGAACGTGCCTGTTCTTCGGTAAAGCTTTCATTTACCATATTCTTTACACAAACATCAATCAATTCATCCATATCATTATATGTGTATGTTCCATCTGCATAGCACCATTTACAATACTCCTCATTTAATGCGCCATCCTTATCACGTCCCAATATGGAATCATCATCAATTGGCATCCCGCAGCACTGACAGATCAGCTTTCTGGGTTCTCCCAAAAGCGTATTGATTGATACATCAAATTCTCTCGATAAGAGCTTAAGTGTATCCGTGTTTGGAACGGTATCTCCATTTTCCCAACGGGATACTGCCTGCCTTGTAACCATGATTTTATCTGCCAGCTCATCTTGTGACATTCCTCTTTCCGTTCTAAGTTTTAAGATTACATTTTTTGTTTCCATAGCCGTCACCTCCATTATCCTATTATAAAGATAGATCCATGTTCTGAAAAGCAACTTCCTGTTACTATAGTCTATCCATATTTTATAATGTAGTATATGAAGTGGATAATATAAGAAAAACCCTTGAAAATACTGGATTTTCAAGGGTTTTATGGATCTTATTAAAGATATGCAGATAACAGATTATTTACCCATCTGTTTTGCAACTTCCTCAGCGAAGTTCTCTTCTTTCTTCTCAAGACCATCGCCTGTCTCGTAGCGAACGAAGCCTTTGATCTGGATCTTAGCGCCGTTCTCTTTTGCTACCTGCTCTACGTATTTAGCAACGGACTGTTTTCCGTCCTCTGCTTTTACGTATGTCTGGTCAAGAAGGCAGATCTCTTTGAGTTCTTTCTTGATACGTCCTGTGATCATTCCCTCGATAACCTTAGCCGGTTTCTGGGACTCCTTCGGGTCGTTCTGAATCTGAGCCATAAGGATCTCTTTCTCATGCTCGATATAGTCAGCGCTTACTTCCTTGTCGCTTGTGTACTGCGGTTTCAGAGCTGCGATCTGCATAGCTACGTTCTTAGCCATCTCTTTAACAGCATCGTTAACAACATCTGTCTCAACGTCTACAAGAACGCCGATCTTTCCACCCATATGAGTGTAGGAAGCGATGAATCCGTTCTGCTCCTCAACCTGAGCAAATCTACGGATGTTCATGTTCTCGCCGATTACTGCGATCTGAGCTGCAAGAGCCTCTTTTACAGTCTTAGTTGTATCAAGTGCCCATGCCTCAGCAAGGAAAGCATCGATATCAGCTGCTGTTGTGTTAAGTGCCTGTGCTGCAACATCTGCAACATAGCTCTGGAATTTCTCGTTCTTTGCAACGAAGTCGGTCTCAGCATTAACCTCAACAACGACTGCTTTCTTTCCATCCTCTGTTACCAGAGTTTTGCAAAGACCCTCTGCTGCGATACGGCTTGCTTTCTTCTGTGCTGTAGCAAGACCCTTCTCACGCAGGAACTCAACTGCTTTATCCATATCACCCTCTGTAGATGTAAGAGCTTTCTTACAATCCATCATTCCGGCGCCGGTCATCTCTCTTAACTCTTTTACCTGTGCTGCTGTAATAGCCATTGTTCGTTTCCTCCTGAAATATTCTGTTTATACGAATTATTCCTCTGTAGCTGCAAACTCCTCAGACTCAGCCTCGATCTCGCCATCTGCCTCAGCAGTTCCCTGCTTAGCCTCGATAACAGCGTCAGCCATCTTGGAAACGATGAGTTTTACTGCACGGATAGCATCGTCATTTCCCGGGATCACATAGTCAAGCTCTTCCGGATCACAGTTAGTATCGCAGATACCGATAAGCGGGATTCCAAGTGTATGAGCCTCCTGTACGCAGATTCTCTCTTTCTTAGGATCTACGATAAAGATAGCATCCGGGATTCTCTTCATCTCTTTGATTCCGCCAAGGTTCTTCTGAAGCTTAACAAGCTCTTTGCGAAGCTCGATAACTTCTTTCTTAGGAAGTACGTCGAATGTTCCGTCAGCTTCCATTGTCTCGATCTCTTTCAGTCTTGCGATACGGCTCTGGATTGTCTTGAAGTTTGTAAGCATACCACCAAGCCATCTCTCATTTACGAAGAACTCTCCACAACGCTCTGCCTCTGTACGGATAGCATCCTGAGCCTGTTTCTTAGTTCCTACGAAAAGGATGTGTCCACCGTTGGCAACGATATCTGCTACTGCATTGTAAGCATCGTCAACCATTCCTACAGACTGCTGAAGATCGATGATATAGATACCATTTCTCTCTGTGTAGATGTACGGAGCCATTTTAGGGTTCCATCTTCTTGTCTGATGTCCGAAATGAACACCTGCCTCTAAAAGCTGCTTCATTGAAATAACGCTCATGTCTTTTCTCCTTTTTGGTTAAATTCTTCCGCACAGGTCGCCTTCTCTCTGGACCCATCCTCACACCGTAGGGCACCATCCTTATAGAATCGCCGTGCGTGCTTATTTTTGCAACTTCTGAATTATAGCATAGAAAATCCCCTTATGTAAAGGGGATTTTTCCAATTTTTTTCTGTTTTTCAGCGGTTTCCGGCAGACTTCAGAAGCTCCAGCTCTTTTTCGGTGAGCGAACGATATTTTCCTGTCGGAAGATCTGAAGGAAGCGCCAGCGGCCCCATGGATAGTCTTTTCAAATAAGTTACTTTTTTTCCCAGTGCCTCCATCATCCGTTTTACCTGATGGAATTTTCCCTCGTGGATGGTAAGTCGGATCTCAGATTCCCAGTTCTTACCGGCTTCTGCAGATTCTGTACCGGACTCCCAGGTAGAAAGGATCTCCAGCCTTGCCGGTCGTGTGAGATCTTTTTCCCCGATATTCACGCCTTCTGCCAGCTTCACGACATCTTCTTCTGTCACTTTCCCGGATACTTTTGCATAGTAGGTCTTATCCACATGCTTTTTCGGAGAAAGAAGCTCGTGTGCCAGAGGACCGTCATCTGTGATCAGAAGAAAGCCTTCTGTATCTTTATCCAGGCGTCCCACCGGAAAAAGACCCTTTCTTCTGTCTTTCTCTTCAATGTAGTCAAGAACCGTTTTATCTCTGAAGTCCTCCGTTGCGCTGACACAGCCTGCCGGCTTGTTAAAAAGATAGTATACATATTCCGGTGCAGCATGGATCTCCTGCCCGTTCATAACCACCTGATCTTCTTCTGTTACTTTCAGCTCCGGTTTCTTCACAGATTTCCCGTTAACCTGCACCTGACCCTTCTGTATGTATTTTTTTACCTCGCTTCTTGTACCTGCGCCGGCATCTGCCAGAAATTTATCTAACCGGACTGGTTTTTCCATTAATCATTTACCTCCCATTCTGTTACATGGGCTGCCTTTGCATCTGCTCTGATAAAATCCGGGATCTCACCGGCAAATGTCATATAAAGTCCGGAATCCCCGCCGGTGCTCTCTTGTCCTTCCAGAACCACTTCCATTGTGGCATCTGCATTCCAGATAGTCCATCCGTTTACCAGCTGTGATGGACGGATACATTTTTTCAGGGCTTCCAGCTGTTCCTTTTTATCGTAACGGACTTTATAACCGTTATCTGTTTCTTCAAGATCCGAAATGGGCTCAGTGTCGGAAAAAGCTTCATCATCTTCGCCGGCAGCTTCGGAGCTGAAGTAATAAACATCAATATACTCAACAGACAGCTCATCCATAGAAAGAGGATATCCTGTTTCTTCCAAAATTGCAAGTGTTCTCTTATATGACGGATACACCAGAACGGATGTGGACACATTCTCTCCTTCCTGAACAGCCGGTACATTCATTCCCCATTCATCCATGTAGCCTTCTGACGGAATTCCCGTATAATCGAACATCAGCATTGCACATGGCTGGTCTTTTACTGTCTGACCGCCGTTTTCCAGAATGTCCTTTCTCAGTGCCTCTGCCAGTGCCTGACGCTTCTCTGCATTTTTTTCAAATAAAGAATGAATATCTCCGTCACAGAAAATACCGGTAACCTCTTTCAGATACTGTTTGTCCAGCTGGAAAAATGAATATCTGTCTTCTTTCCATGTCTGCTCATCATACAGGGCTTCCATAAGATTCTGCGCCTGTGCAGAAGATACAATATAGCCTCTGCATACACTGAATCCCTGTTTATTTATGTAGCGCACATACATGCGCCTTCCTGATTTTTTTCCTTTTTCATTCTGAAGCCTGATATCCTTCAGACTGTTATATAATGCTTTACTTTTCATCACCGGCTGATCCAGCAGACCGGAACTATTGTCTGAGGTGGCAGTATACCGGATCTTATAGATTCCGCTTTCTTTTTTTTCCACATTGCAAAGCTGCTCTGTATATGAAAGATTGCTTACATTTATCACAACTCCCTGAAGATTGTCATAAGCCGGAAAATAACTGTCATATCCCAGAAGATCCATTTTCATGGTCAGCGCACAGATTGCCACAACACCTCCAAGGATCATAAGCTGCACTTTTCTGCGGAAAAATCTGCGAAAATCCATTTCATAGATCACTTCCAGAATTCCATGGACCAGGATCGTTCCCAGTATCATTCCGAAGATCCACCATGCTGTTTTGGATGAATCTTCCGGAATCATATAAAAGATCAGACCGATCCCCAGTCCGGATGGTATTGTGATCAGGGCACTTAAGACCGGCTCCATCCAGGTATATACCAGAGCTTTTCCGGTATTCTCTGACCTTCGTCTGCAAAATGCCATCCAGGAAAGTGCTGCCATGATAAACAGCGTGAGGATCAGTATCAGCAAATGCTTTCCAAAGCTTCCGCTGCTGTATCTATCTATAAAGCTTACGATCACCATAAGAGGAGATCCCAGATTCCGCACTGCTGCCAGAATTCCGTAACTGCCCTCGTACCAGGTATCAAAAAATAAATGTCCGCTTAACTGCAGCATCACTGCCAGAACGATACTGTAGGTAAACAGCCCTGCCCATGCAAGTGCTCCCATCAACATGGTACCGGTGCAGGCGATCACCAGCACTGTGGAAAAATACACCAGAAGATACATCAGGAGATGGAGCACCAGCAGGATCAGTGCCTTTTTCATAATGGAAAGGCTGTAATATCCTCTGGCTGCCCCGATGCATACCGCAGCAAATTCCATGATCACATATGGCACCAGATAATAAAGAACAGCCAACAATACTCTGTGCAGAAACAGTGCACTTCGCTTTACCGGAAGGCTGTGATAGAAATCCACTTTTCTCGGGGAATACAGATACCAGAAGCCGCTTACTGCTGCAAAAAATGCGGTTACCGCAGCCACAGCTGCTCCCATTGTGAGAAAGTCACTGCTCCACAGGCTGGAATACAGATAGGAAAGCTGACTCTGAGTATAACTGCGCTCATTCCATTTTCCCATCAGAATAAGTTCCGCTACCGGAAATGCAAGGAGAAATGCGATCATGGCAAATGCCGGGATCCATCTTTGTCCTTTGGAAGAGGATTTCATATACTCACTGGAATAAATTTTTGACTTCATAGCCTGCCACCTCCGTTTCGCTGATAAATATTTCTTCCAGAGTCAGTGGGAGCACTTCGCAGAAAAGAGGATTTTTTGCCTGTATCTTCTCCATGATTTCTCTTCTTGTTCCCCTCGCAGTAATAAGCAGCAGGGAGCCCTGATGCTCTGTTTTCAAAACCTCCAGCTCTTTCTTTAATTCTTCTTCTTTCTTTTTGTCAGTAAGTACACACTGGATCTTATGGATGTGGAATTTCATATCCTCCAGATCTCTGGAAAGGAGAATTCCTCCCTGATGAAGAAGCCCGATGTGATCGCAGATATCTTCCAGCTCACGGAGATTGTGGGAAGCGATCACCGGCGTAAATTCACGACTCATGATCTCCGATGCAAAAATACTTTTTACTGCCTGGCGCATTACCGGGTCCAGGCCATCAAAGGTTTCATCACAAAACAGATATTTCGTTCCTGTACTGATTCCCAGGATCACCAGAAGCTGTTTCTTCATTCCCTTGGAAAAAGTGCTGATTTTTCGTTTTCCATCCAGATGAAACTGCTTCATCATTGTCTCAAAACGTGCCTGCTGAAATCCCGGATAAATACAACGGTAAAATTCTGCCATGTCCAGAGCATTGTAATTTGCCGGAATATATGCATCGTCCGGTATGTAGAAAAAATGCTCTTTGATCCTTTCATTTTCAAAAACCGGTTCTTCATCCATCAGCACCTCTCCTCTGTCCTGACGGATGATCCCGGCCATGATACGGAGCAGAGTACTTTTTCCCGCACCGTTGGAGCCGATCAGTCCAAAAACCTCCCGTTCCCCGATATCCATGGTGACCTTATTTACTGCCTGTATCTTACCAAAAGCTTTGCTGCAGTTTTTTATCTCAATCATTGTTTCCCTCCTTATAGCATAAGCGGATCACACCGATCATTTCTTCCTCCCCTACTCCCAGAGCCATTCCCTTTTCTGTGATCTTTTTCAGCTCACTTAAGGTTTCTTCCATACCGATCTGCCTGATCCTGCTGCTGTCTGTGACAAAACTGCCTTTTCCCTTCACCGGACAGATCAGCCCCTGCTGCTCCAGTTCCATATATGCCCGCTGGATGGTATTGGGATTGATGGATAATTCCACGGCCAGCTGCCGCACAGACGGCATCTTGGAAGATGGCTCCACAGCTCCTGACAGGATCAGCATCCGGAATTTCTCTACGATCTGCTCGTAAATGGGACGTCTGTCCTGATAGTCCAAGAATAACATACGACGCTCCTTTCTCTGTAATCTGTGTATTAAGTGTATTAATTCTTTTAATACACTTATGATAGCACATGATACAAAGGTACGCAAGAAATGGTCTCTTAAATAAATATAAAATCTATATAAATTTACCGGCAGCAAAAGATTCCGGCATATTTTTATAAAAAAATCTGTAATGGCATCCTTATACTATGATTCCACTACAGATTCTCTGTAAAGCAAATATTCATCTATCACTCTGCCTGATCCAGTAGCAGGCAGATATTCGTGATCCACATTGGATCAAACAGCCCGGTAGCCACGTTTTTCTCCCCGGCGTGCAAAATACTGATATCCTCCAATCATCGTTGCCGCAAAAACACCATAGATCATCAGAAGGCTTCCTGCTCCGGCTTTTTCCACCAGAGTCTGGGCATATTCACTGAAAATAAGTATCCAGGTATTGGCTCCGATGTGCATCAGCACACTGGTCCACTTATTACCGCCCATCTCCAGAAACCACGCAGAAATCCCTCCCAGAACAAACGCATACACAGCCTGCAGGACATTTCCGTGATAAATTCCGAAAAACGCCGCAGAGATCACAGCGGAAAACAGTACAGAAAAGTGATCCCGAAGTCGCAGATAGATCAGCCAGCGAAAGATCATTTCTTCTGCAACAGGCGCTATGATCCCCATCCAGAAGATCATCATAAACAAACTCTTTCCTGAGGTAATCTTCGTCATCGTCTCTCCATAGCTAGATGAGATCCAGTTCTGCAGGATCGCCACCAGCACATTGGCATACTGGGCAAATCCGGCTCCAGCAGCAAGAAGAAGCAGCATTTCGGGAATAGATAGCCTTTGTTCCTCAACGGAAGTCAAACCGCCGATCAGCCTTCCTATACGATCCTTCCGGTAAAAATATACTGCTGGAAACATAACCAGCACTCCGGTAAGTCCGGTGATCACCAGCGTATAACTATAGTACCTTTCCTGTGCGTTGCCGACATGCCCTGCCAGCCAGAGAAGCACGGCGCTTCCGAGGATCTGTCCGATAAGATAATGGATTCCTGCCGGATAAAGCTCCCTCCACACTATTTGAAAAATATTCTGTCTGTGCAGAGGGGTCAGACGAAAAAATTCAGAAGTTCATCTGCGGAAGCTACGATCTGAAGAGGCTGTGCCTTTTCCAGTTCTTCTCTGCTTCCATATCCGTAAGATACAGCCACACACTGGATCCCGCATCGTCTGGCTCCGAGAATGTCATGTTCTCTGTCGCCCACCATGATTACCTGGTCACGGTGGTCAGAAAGGCTCATTCTTTCCAGAGCTTCCTCGATCACCTGAGATTTGGTTACTTTCGGTCCATTGAGGTCCGTCCCGGCGATCACCTCAAAATACCGACTCAGATTAAAATGGTCCATGATCTGTGTTACGTAAAAGGTCGGTTTCGCAGACGCCACAGCCAGTCTGTAGCCACGACGTTTCAGTTCTGCCAGAGTGTTTTCCACGCCCGGATAAACGGTATTCTCATACATTCCTTTTTCTGAATACCGCTCTCTGTAATATTCAATTCCCTTCTGTGCTGTCTCTTTATCAAATCCCGCATATTTCATAAACTGTTCCAGAAGCGGCGGACCCACAAAAACCTTCAATGGCTCCAGCTCCGGTGCCGAAACTCCAAGTTTCTCCAGTGCATACTGTACAGATTTCGTAATCCCCTCTCCGGATTCTGTCAGTGTTCCGTCCAGATCAAAAAAGATTGCCTTATACATAAATTCCTCCTGTTGTATAAAATAATCAGTAAGTATGCCTATTGTATCACTGTTTTTCTGGTAAGTCCATGGTTTCATAGTACAGCTTCCCGGATTTCACAAAACCCATGAGTTCTGCTTTCCAGGGATTTCTGCTTTTTTTCGGTAATTCCGCCAGAAGCTTTTTTCCTTGCCAGTAAAAATCGCATTCTTTTCCATTGATCCGAAATGAAAGGATCTGGAACGGAATATCCGGACTGATCTCTATCCGGATCCTGTTACCGTCTGTTTTCATTCGGATCACCGGTTTTTGCTCTTTTTCTTTTTTCCTATCCGACGTTCCTGTTGGTTCTGTCCGATAGTAAGATAATGCCGGATTTTGCTTCTTCTCCCTCTTTGATGCATCTGTCACTGACTTTCGAACTGGTTTTTGAGTCAACGTTACAGATGGACTTGCTGTCACTGTCTGTATGGGGATTGGTTGTTCAGTCAGTATTGGCAGTTTTGTTGGTATCGGCATTTCCGTCAGTTTTTCCGCAAGCGTATCAGCTATCTCTGCTTCTTCCGGAATAGTTATCCCCGGATTTTCATCTTGTCTGATATCCGGTTCCTGAACTTCATAGCCTTCTCCCCCGACCCCCGGATCTTCTCCATTTTCCATAAAGCTTTCTTCCTGAGAACGTACCTCATCTGTCTGAAAATCTAAATTCCATTGTGCAGACTCCTCCTGATCATTCTCCGATTCTGCCCAGGCAGCAGAATACTCCTCAGTATTTCCTTCTTCTCTGTTCCAATTACTATCATCACTTCCTTCTCCTGCATAGCTTTCTTCCCAGTCTTCCGGCAGCTGTCCGGTTCCTTCTCCCACATTCATATCAAATCCGCCGGTATCAAAACTATCCATTCCTGACACATCAAATCCATAGACAGCAATGGAAGGGATCATCCAGCTGCATAAAACCAGCAGAAACAAAACAATAAAACAGGTTTTCCTACTAGGAATTTTCATTTCTTTTGGTTTTTTCTGATCACTTTCTCTTCTTTTTCTCATTGATCTCCTCCCAAAGCTGCAGATTTCTGCTTTCACTGTCATCCAGTAATTCCGCTTTTTCTTTCTCTTTATAATCTTCCCACAGCTTTCTGCTGGCCTCTTTCTGACCGGTCCGAATAAGAAACATCCCATATTCCCCGTAGGCCACAGGATATTCTGCATCATACAGAAGAAGATTTTCATAATATAAAGCCGCTTTTTCCGGTTCACACAAAAGCTCCGCATTCCATGCCAGCAATAGCTCAATACGACGCTGCTGTTCTTTTTCCCCATAATTTCTACTTAACCTCTGGAGTCTCTTTTCCGCTGCCATACAGCACTTTTCCCGATCTTTTGAGTCTTCCGGATACTGTCTGGCTTCGTAATACAAATCTGTTACTTCTGAGATCGCCACAGAAAATTCTTCCGTTTTCAGCAATCCTGCTATCAAGATCAGTGTTCCTATCAGAATCCCTGCAGCTGCCGCTTCCAGAAATCGTTTTCTCCAGGTGATCATCCGATATCTGTTTTCCAGCTTTTGGATTTTCTTCTGAACCACTGACATATCCGAATATCTGTATTTTTCCTGTTTTCTGGTACATCGGAACAGAAGCCAGAAAAAATCCGGATATAAAATCCACTGCCATTTCTTTTTTCCGTAAAGCTTTTCCAGGGTCTTCCCCAGAGCATAAATATCACTTCCCGGTCTTAAGTAGCCCTGATACTGCTCCGGCGCCGCATAGCCTTTCGTTCCTTCACAGATCTGTTTTCTTTTTCCATGATCGAACATGGCACTTCCAAGATCTATCAGATACAGATGCCCGGTTTCTGAAAACATAAGATTATCCGGTTTCAGGTCCCCGTAACAGACCGATGGCTTCCGACTGTGAAGATATTCCAATACTCTGGCAATCTCCTTTCCCAGAGCAAGGATTTCCCGTAAAGAAAACCGTTTTCCTGAACGGAGAAGTTCTCCCAGCGACTGACCCTTGATATATTCCATGATCAGATAACAGTACTCCCCTGTTTCCACATAATCGATAATCTTCGGTATTGCAGGATATTCCAGATGCTGCATGAGTCTGGCTTCTTTTTTCTTTGCGATCGGTATCTCTTTCACTGCACGGCAGATACCAAGCTCCATATCTTTTGCCAGATAAAGGCTTCCACCTCCGCCATGTCCAATTTGTTCTACAATGCAATAACGTTCTTTCAGAACATTTCCGATCAGACAGATCACCTTCCTCTCATTTCTGTCAGACAATATTTATGCTTACATTTCTTATTGATTTGGGATAATCCGGTGAATTCCGGTTTGAAAAAACAGATAACTTATAGTCAGGCAGATATTCGTGATCTGCCCTCGTTTAGGATAAGTCCTATTATAGCACGTCCTGTTCTTTTTGCAAAGAACTTTCTATATAAAAAAGTCCGCCGGATATAGCAGACAAAAATGTCTCTTTATCCGGCGGTCTGTCATTGTTCATAGTGTTTGTATCTGCAAAGCTATACCTTACATACGATCCGGTGCAGAGAATCCAAGAAGATCGATGCTTGTCTCAAGCACTCTTCTTGTAAGCTGGAGCAGCTGAAGGAAGGATTCCTTCTGTGCCTGATTCTCTTCACTTAAGATCTTGGTCTCATGGTAAAAGCTGTTAAATGCATTGGATACCTCATAGATATATGCACAGATCTTATGTGGTGCTTTTTCTTCAAAAGCGTTCTCAACCATTGCCGCAAAGCCGGAAAGTTGAAGCATCAGGTTCTTCTCACTGGCATTGACTGCCGGAAGGATCTTACCTGTACTTAAATCTCCTCCCTCCTGTACATAACGGTTCAGGATCGACTTAATACGAACGATAGTATAAAGAATATACGGACCTGTATTTCCCTCAAAGGATGTAAAGCGGTCAACATCAAAGATGTAATCCTTGGTCGCCTGGTTGGAAAGATCTCCGTATTTGATTGCGGAAAGTCCTACAATCTTGGCAGTATCCTTTGCATCTTTATCTTTTACACTGCGATTCTCCACGATCTTACGATACATTTCCTCATCAATATCTGCGATCAGGTTCTCCAGACGCATAACACCGCCTTCTCTTGTCTTAAACGGTTTACCGTCTTTTCCATTCATGGTACCGAAACCAAGGAAGGAAAGCTTGGTCTCCGGATTTACAAGACCGGTTTTTCTTGCGCAGCGGAATACCTGGATAAAATGCAGCTCCTGACGCTTGTCAACAACATAAAGGATCTCATCCGGCTGAAAGAGTTTCATACGCTCTACGATAGTAGCAAGGTCTGTGGTTGTATAGAGAGAAGCTCCGTCTGATTTCAGAAGCATACATGGAGGAATCTCCTTGGTATCACTCTCTTCTTTTACATCTACAACAAGAGCGCCCTGATCCTCATAGGCAAATCCTCGCTTCTTCATATCCTCTACCATATCCGGAATGTATGGCTGTGCATCGGATTCTTTTTTCCAGAGGTCAAAATCTACGTTCAGATTCGCATAGTTTCTCTTAAGGTCTGTTACAGATACATTCATAATGTGATTCCAGAGAGCCATGTATCCGGGTTTTCCCTGCTGAAGAAGATGGGTTGCCTCCAGTGCCTCATTACGGTAAGCCTCATCCTCTTTGGACTTCCCACTGGCACATGGATAGATCTCTTCCAGCTCGCTGATAGTAAACGGTGCCTCTGCCGGATATTCACCGGTAAAGCTGTCATCAAAATATACCAGCTCCGGTTTCCGGTGTTTCAGCTCGGTGATGATCAGTCCCATCTGAAGGCCCCAGTCTCCAAGATGTACATCACCGATCACCTTATGTCCTACAAAACGTCCGATACGCTTGATGCTCTCACCGATGATCGCAGAACGGAGATGTCCTACGTGAAGCGGCTTGGCAACGTTTGGTCCGCCATAGTCGATAATGATCGTCTTCGGATTCTTGGCAGTCTCAACAGAAAGCTTCTCGTCCTCTGCCATCTTATTCATGTATTCTGCAACAAATTCCGGTTTCACATCCAGGTTGATAAATCCAGGCTTTACAACTTCTGCTCTGGAAAAGATCCGGCTGTCTGACAGCTGTGCTACCACATCATCAGCGATCATAAACGGTGCCTTGTGATATGCTTTGGCTCCTGCCATAGCACCGTTACACTGATACTCACATAAGTCCGGTCTGTTGGAAACAGTAACTTTTCCGTAAGACGGATCATAACCTGCTTTTTCAAATGCTGCGGAAAGTTCTTCCGCCATCTGTTCCATAATCTTCTTCATGTTTCAAACTCCTCATATCTTTGTTTCTGTATTTTATGCTTATAATGTCACTTTTCTTGAACATGCGACTGCAAGGGCACCATAACCGATATGGCAGGCAACACTTAAGGAAAGGGGATCCATATGTATCTCCATTCCCGGAAATACCTCCTGGATCTCTTTTTTAAATTCTTCTGCTTCTTCCAGATTTCCTGTATAAGCAGCCTGAAGACACATCTCACCGTCAGATGCGTATTCCTTAAAACGTGTTTCCCAATCATTCTTCATTGCCTTCAGCATGGCACGTTTGGCCTGCTTCTTGCCACGGACCTTGGCGTAGGCATCCAGCTTCTCTCCCTGGATCTGAAGTACAGGCTTCAGGTTCAGAACCGTTCCGATAGCTGCTGCTGCCGGTGTGATCCTGCCACCTTTTTTCAGATATTTCAGGGTGTCAAGTGTGATATAAATACTGGAATCGAGTTTCTGATCTGTAAGGATCTTCTTGATCTCTGCAGCACTTTTTCCTGCCTCGGCAAGCATCTTAGCATCCATTACAGACTGTCTCTGTGTTACGGAAATCCGCTGATTGTCCACTACCTGAACACGACCATTATAATCAATAGCAAGTCCCATTGCAGTAGAACAGGATGCACTCAGTCCGCTTGACATCGGAATATGAACGATTTCCTCATAATCTCTCAGAAGCTTGTCCCACAGATCACAGAGATCAGCCGGACTTGGCTGAGATGTGGAGATCGGTTCATCCTTCTTAAGCTTCTCATAAAACTCTTCCTGTGTGAGAGTTACACCTTCAAGATACATTTTTTCATTAATATAAAACGGCATCGGTATCACATAAACGCCAAGCTCTTCGGCCTGGGCCTGTGTGATACCGCTGTTGCTGTCTGTTACAATGGCAATTTTGCCCATTCTTTTCTCTCCTCCTGGTCTGTTATCTCACAGTTCAAAGAATTAATGCATCAGCCCCTGATGAACTAATTCTTTGAACTGCTGTAGAAAGCCATGATGTTAGTGTATCATATTTTTTTCTATATCACAATTGGAAATTTTCTGTGACCTTCGCTCACAAAAAACACCTCGCGGAATATTACCAGTGAACAGTAACCGCAAACAGTAACTAAAAAAAACAGCTGCCATACAAATATTTATGCACAGCAGCTGTCACACTATTTATCAAAAATATCCTTATCTATTTATGATCTGTGTTTTATTTCATTTCTCTTACGATCTTTCGAACCGGAAGAACAAATGTCGGAGATACGGACAACTCATCCAGTCCCATCTCTACAAATCTCTCAGTAAGTGTAGTGTCCGCACCAAGCTCACCACAGATTCCGGCCCAGATACCTTCTTTGTGTGCATTATCCACAACCATCTGGATCATACGGAGAACTGCCTCATGATGGGAATCATAAATGTTGTCAAGCTTTGCATTCTGACGGTCAATAGCCAGTGTATACTGGGTCAGATCATTGGTTCCGATACTGAAGAAATCAACCTCTTTTGCAAGAAGATCACTGATCATAACAGCTGCCGGAGTCTCGATCATGATACCCTGCTCCACGTCATCACGGAACGGGATCCCCTGTTCCTTAAGCTCTGCTTTTACTTCTGCTACAATGGCCTTGATCTGCTTCACCTCTGTTACAGAGATGATCATCGGATACATGATGGAAATATTTCCGAACATGCTTGCGCGGAAAAGTGCTCTCAGCTGTGTCTTAAATACTTCCGGACGGTCCAGACAGATACGGATCGCACGATATCCCATTGCAGGGTTCTCCTCATGCGCCATATTGAAATAATCGATCTGCTTGTCCGCTCCGATATCCAGAGTACGAATGATAACTTTTTTGCCGGCCATATTCTGAGCTACGGTCTTGTAAACCTGGAACTGCTCTTCCTCTGTAGGATAGTCTTCTTTTTCCAGGTATACGAACTCACTTCGGAAAAGTCCGATGCCTTCCGCATCATTGGCAAGTACATTCGCAACATCACCTGTACTTCCGATGTTGGCATAAAGGTGGAGCTTACGACCGCTCTTGGTAACAGTTTCCTTACCTTTCAGCTCTTTAAGCATTGCACGCTGTGCAAGTTCATCGGCACGCATATCCTCATATTTTTTTAGGGTCTCTGCATCCGGCCCAACGATCAGATTTCCGCTCTTTCCGTCTACGACTGCCATCTTACCATCCATGGACTCATCGTATTCAATATTGATCAGCGCCGGAATATTCATGGTTCTCGCAAGAATCGCAGTATGTGAGTTAGAAGAACCTTTTCTTGTGACAAAAGCAAGAACCTTACTCTTATCCATCTGTACAGTCTCACTTGGTGCAAGATCCTCTGCAACTACGATCACCGGCTCGGATGCTTCAAGCTCTCCATCTCCATGGCCGGAAAGCACACGTACCAGACGGTCTGAGATATCCTTTACATCAGCTGCTCTTGCTTTCATATAATCATCGTCCATCTGTGCGAACATTGATGAGAAGTTATCACCAGTTGTTGCAACCGCATATTCTGCATTTACAGACTCTGTACGGATAATGTTGTGGATGGAATCCAGATAGTCATCATCATCCAGCATCATCTGATGAACCTCAAAAATTGCCGCTCCGGACTCTCCAACTTCCTGAAGAGCCTTGTCATAAAGCTTCTGAAGCTGTGCCACAGCCTGCTCTCTGGCTGCCTCCACACGCTTTACCTCTTCTTCCGGATCCTCCACGTGAACACGTTTAACACTGGCGTCAACTTTCTGGAGGATTGAGATCTTACCGATCGCAATACCGGAAAATACAGATTTACCTTCCAAAACCTTCATGAAATTATCTCCTTCTGTTTTTATATTTGCCCACTTATGACGTATTATATCACACTATCCAAAGATTCTGCCACGATTTTTTTATGATCTCTAAAAAACCTGTAAAAACTCTATTTATACTTTCTTTTTTTGTCATATATACAGCAAAAGTGACAAAATAAAGACCGCAGAGCTTCATAAAACCTGAACAATACTTTCAGATAATCGAGTAGGAGAAAATTCCTCTTGATGAGGAATTTTCGACCTCTCACACCACCGTGCGTACCGTTCGGTACACGGCGGTTCAATCAACTTAACATGTAACACACCTTTCAGTGTAATAATCTAAC